>Ga0123355_10000092_pt1 | contig 94509 bp, 83 predicted proteins | sample TergutEmb28metaG_3_FD_89872 | JGI IMG/M metagenome (GOLD analysis project Ga0123355, IMG submission 89872) | Embiratermes neotenicus P1 segment gut microbial communities from Petit-Saut dam, French Guiana - Emb289 P1 | ecosystem: Host-associated > Arthropoda: Insects > Digestive system > Gut ... | reverse complement strand
TGTCTTTAGCTCTTAAAAAACACTCGCTACAACTGCATGGAGTATATAGGGAATATCGTCATTTTTTACAAGGTGTTTTGTCAATAGTACCTATTGACAAAACGGCACTACATAACAGAATGATATAGGTTTAGTTATTCTAAATTCTGCACGAAAGCACGGAGTTTCAGATAAAGATATGCTAGATGTTGCATCAGAGCCATGTGTTTATTATAGAATAAGGTCGGAGCCATTGAAAATGCTTTTGCTGGGTTTTGATTCAAGTGGAAGGGCTGTTGAAGTTATCACGGACACTGGACATGATGGACAGGTATTCATTATTCATGCGGATAAGATTACCAAACAAAATGCAAAGTTGCTTGAGGAGGTACTATAATGGAATATGATGTTTCTAACCTAGAGTTAGCTTGGCGTAAAGGTGATGGTGAGATGCCGCCCGAACTTGAGCACGTTGTAAACGCAGCGAATGAAGAAAAGTTGCTTAGATCGCTTAATTTGTCTGTTGATGCAGAAAATACTATCAGAGACAATGCTAGCAAAGATGATAAAACAATAAGTGAGTATATATCTTCATTAGTAATGGCAGCGATGCAGTCTGCGTAATACAGCTACAAAATAACAACCCCTCAAAATGTTGTGACAACAAATGAGGGGTTTTATTATTGTGTGTGATGGCTTGTGATGATGGGCGAGGGAAGCGCATCAAAGCAGGATTATTCGGAAGCATCTTCGTCGCCTTGCTCGTCAAGTAATAGCAGTTCGTGTATGTCAGCTATTTTATGCTTTAGTTCAGTCAGCTCAATGTTGTCACCAAAAACTCTTCTGGTGACATCAAGTGCTTGTTCAAACCCTTCAAGAGCAACTCTATAGTCGCCTTCATCTGTTGCTGCGGCGGCATCAGAGAGGATATCGTCGACGGCGGCCAAGTCTCCAAGACTGCTTAGGTCGTTATTGCTAATTTTATCTTCGCTCATAGATTGTGTGCTCCTTTCAAGGGATCCCGGATCAAATCCAGGAAGACGGGTTTACATAATTTGCCTGCTGAGATAAGGTAATACAACTATACTTTAAAATATTAAAAGGTAATACAACTATACTTTAAAATATTAAAAAAAGCAATTTCAAAAAAATGAATTTGCTTTCAAAAAATGCTTGACAATGCTTGGAATTGTGTTAGAATTAGAAGTTGTGTGCAAAAACAGAATATAGAAACAAACACCCAGCCTAAGTACATGGTAGCATTTGACTTTTGATTTGTCAATAAGCCATATAAAAATCACAACAAACAATTAACAACGCACCCTAGCGAGTCGGAAATAGATTTCTAAAATAATTACAGAGGTGAACTTGATGCCAAAAGACGTAATTTACGGAAAAACCCTACGAAAGAGCTATGCAAAGACTGAAGAAATTCAGGACATGCCGAATCTCCTTGAGATTCAAAAACATTCTTACAACTGGTTTCTGGAGACAGGACTCCGTGAGGTTTTTCGTGATGTAGCTGCAATCACTGACCACAGTGGAAGCCTTGAACTGTCGTTCATTAACTACAATATGAATGATAATCCCAAATACTCTATCGAGGAGTGTAAGGCAAGAGATGCGACATATGCAGCTCCGATTAAAGTAAGCGTGCGTCTGCGTAACAAAGAAACGGAAGAAATTAAAGAACAGGAAATCTTCATGGGTGATTTCCCGATTATGACTAACGCCGGTACATTTATCATAAATGGCGCCGAGCGTGTTGTTGTTTCTCAGATAATTCGTTCACCAAGTGTTTACTTTGAAAAGAAGACTGATATTAAGACAGCAATAACAGTTTTTGCGGCAACACTGATACCTTATCGTGGTGCATGGCTTGAGTATGAAACAGATGCTTCTGATGGCTTCTATGTTCGTATTGATAAGAACAGAAAGCTTCATGTTACGTGGCTCCTTAGAGCAATCGGCAGAGCTAACGAAAACGAGTACACAAGGCTATCTGCACTTGGTGCAGAAAATGGTGCTGAAACTAATGAGCAACTAAAAGCAATTTTCGGCAATGATGAGCGTATACTTGCAACTCTTGAAAAAGATACATGCACATCATACGAAGATGCGTTGATTGAATTATATAAAAGACTTCGCCCCGGCGATCCACCAACTGTTGAGAGTGCTCAAACACTTCTAAACAACTTATTCTTTGATTCAAGACGTTACGACATTTCTACAGTCGGACGTTATAAGTTCAATAAAAAGCTTGCAATTTGGACAAGACTTGTTAATCAAGTTCTTGCACAACCAATTGCTGATCCAATGACAGGTGAGATAATTGCTGAAGCTGGTGAGCGTCTAACACGTGCACGTGCGGAAGAGATTGATGCTCGCGGTGTCAATGATGCGTTTGTTATGTCTGATGGAAAAGAAGTGAAGATCTTCTCTAATGGCATGGTTAAGCTAGATGAATTTGTTGACTTTGATCCAATGGAAGAACTGGGCATCAAAGAAAGAGTGCGTTTTCTTGTTCTTCGTGACTTGCTTGAACAATATGAAGGCGACGAGCTGAAAGAAGCTATTCGTAACAGCAAAGACCTATTGATACCTAAGCACTTGATTCCTGATGATATTTTTGCATCAGTTAACTACTTAAACTGCATCGCACATGGTGTAGGTGAAGATGATGATATCGACCATCTTGGAAATCGTCGTCTGAGAAGCGTTGGTGAACTGCTTCAAAACCAGTTCCGCGTGGGCTTCTCCAGAATGGAACGTGTAATTCGCGAAAGAATGACACTACAAGATTTGGATATTATCACACCACAGTCACTTATTAATATCAGACCTGTAACAGCAGCTATAAAAGAGTTCTTTGGTTCATCTCCATTGTCTCAATTTATGGATCAAACAAACCCTCTTGCAGAACTGACACACAAAAGGCGTCTATCGGCCCTCGGTCCGGGTGGTCTTTCTCGTGAACGTGCAAGCTTTGACGTGCGTGACGTTCATTACAGTCACTACGGCAGAATGTGCCCAATCGAGACTCCGGAGGGTCCGAACATTGGTCTTATTTCTTATCTTGCATCTTATGCACAAGTCAATGAGTACGGATTTATGATAGCTCCGTTTAGAAAAGTTGACAAAGAAGCAATGTGCGTGACAGATGAAGTTGTTTATCTGACTGCCGATATGGAAGACCAATATATCATTGCACAGGCGACAGAGCCTGTTGATGAAAATGGATTACTACTAAATGAGCGTATAACCTGTCGTCATCGTGATGAAATTATTGAAGTCAACCGTGACATGATAGACTTCATCGACGTATCTCCAAGTATGATGGTTTCGATTGCAACAGCAATGATTCCGTTCCTTGAGAACGATGATGCTAACCGTGCACTTATGGGCGCGAACATGCAACGTCAAGCCGTTCCACTACTGATTCCTGAAGCACCAATTGTTGCAACAGGCATTGAACATAAATGTGCCGTTGATTCAACGGTTGTAGTAGCGGCATTAGGTGATGGAGAGGTCAAATATGTTTCTTCAACAAATGTTAAAATTAAATATGATGATTCGAAAATCGGATTAGTCGATCATGTTCTTACAAAGTTCTCTCGCAGTAACCAGGGAACATGTACAACACAGCGTCCAATAGTATCTGTTGGTGATCGTGTTACGAAAGATGAAATCATCGCGGACGGTCCATCAACGAGCAATGGTGAAATATCACTAGGGAAGAACATTCTCGTTGGCTTCATGACTTGGGAAGGCTACAACTACGAAGATGCTATCCTTATAAATGAGCGTCTTGCAATGGACGATGTATTTACATCAATCCACATTGAAGAGCATGAGATTGATGCTCGTGATACAAAGCTTGGTCCTGAAGAGATAACTCGCGACATCCCCGGTGTTGGTGATGATGCACTAAAATATCTCGACCAAAATGGTATTATAAGCGTTGGTGCAGAAGTTCATGCAGGTGATATTCTAGTCGGTAAAGTTACTCCAAAGGGTGAAACCGACCTAACTCCTGAAGAGCGTCTACTGCGTGCAATCTTTGGCGAAAAAGCTAGAGAAGTTCGCGACACATCACTAAAAGTTCCACATGGTGAAAGCGGAATTGTTGTTGATGTTAAAGTATTCACACGCAAAAATGGTGACGAACTAAACCCAGGCGTAAACATGGTAGTTCGTGTATATATTGCACATAAAAGAAAAATCAGCGTTGGCGACAAGATGGCCGGACGCCACGGAAACAAAGGTGTTGTCTCACGTATTCTTCCTCAAGAAGACATGCCATACATGCCTGACGGTACACCGCTGGATATTATTCTCAACCCTCTAGGCGTACCATCAAGGATGAACATTGGACAAGTTTTGGAAGTTCACCTTGGCTATGCTGCGAAAACACTTGGTTGGAAAGTTGCAACACCGATTTTCAACGGTGCAAATGAGCAAGATATCTGGGATACACTAAAGCATGCCGGACTCAGCGAAGACGGCAAGAGCATACTATATGATGGACGTACAGGTGAACCATTTGATAACCCTGTAACTGTCGGTTATGTATACTTCCTCAAGTTGCATCACCTTGTTGATGATAAGATTCATGCACGTTCCACAGGTCCATACAGTCTTGTAACGCAACAGCCATTGGGCGGTAAAGCTCAATTTGGTGGACAGCGTTTTGGTGAGATGGAAGTTTGGGCATTGGAAGCGTATGGTGCTGCATATACGCTACAGGAAATCCTTACCGTAAAATCCGACGATGTTACCGGACGCGTAAGAACATATGAAGCAATTGTAAAAGGGCATAATATTCCGAAACCGGGAGTACCGGAGTCCTTTAAAGTTCTTGTCAAGGAACTGCAATCACTATGTCTTGATGTTCGTGTGCTTGACGAAGACGGCAACAAAATTGATCTCAAAAATGACGATGGCGAAGATAACTTTGATGCCATTCGTGATGAGAGCACATATAATAGTAGTGAAGAAAGCTTCGTAGCACATGGTTATTCAGTACATGATGTCGAAGATCAAGAAGCTCAAGAGGGAGGCTATGTTGCTGATGCTGACAGTGATTCTGAAAGCACTGAAGAAGATGTTGCCCCTGAGCTGGTAGATATATTAAATGATATTGAAATAATTGATGAGTTTGATGATTCATCACCGGAAATTGAATTGAAGGAGGAGACAGAATAATGGGCTTCTTACCTTTTGATGCAATGCAAATTGGCTTGGCATCACCCGATATGATACGTAGCTGGTCACATGGTGAAGTCAAAAAACCGGAAACAATTAACTACAGGACGCTAAAGCCGGAGCGTGATGGACTATTTTGTGAGAAAATTTTCGGCCCTGCGAAGGACTGGGAATGTCACTGCGGAAAATTTAAGAAAATCAGATATAAGGGCAAGGTTTGCGACCGTTGCGGCGTTGAAGTAACAAAGTCGAATGTACGTCGTGAGCGTATGGGTCACATTGATCTGGCTGCACCTGTGTCTCATATTTGGTACTTCAAAGGCATACCGTCAAGAATGGGATTGTTGCTTGATTTGACACCTAGAATTCTTGAAAAAGTGCTGTATTTTGCCACATATATTGTCATTGATCCCGGCGATACTCCGCTGAAGAAAAATGAAATATTAACTGAAAAACAATATCGCGATATGCGTGAAAAGTACGAAGATGACTTCAAAGCCGGAATGGGTGCTGAAGCTGTTCGTGACTTGCTGGAGAGCATTGATATTGAAGCATTTTCAGAACAACTCAAAGCTGAAGCTCGTGATGCAACAGGGCAGAAGAAAGCGAAACTTGTTAAACGACTTGAAGTTGTCGAAGCGTTTCGTATGTCAGGCAATGATCCAACATGGATGATCATTGATACACTGCCTGTAATTCCACCGGAAATTCGTCCAATGGTACAACTGGACGGTGGTCGTTTTGCCACATCTGATCTTAATGATCTTTACAGACGTGTTATAAATCGTAACAATCGCTTGAAGAGACTAATTCAACTTCAAGCACCTGATATTATTGTCAGAAACGAAAAAAGAATGTTGCAAGAAGCTGTTGACGCACTAATCGATAACGGTAGACGCGGCAGAGCTGTCACAGGTGCTAACTCCAGAGCTTTGAAATCACTTTCAGACATGCTCAAAGGAAAGCAAGGGCGATTCAGACAGAACTTGCTTGGTAAGCGTGTTGACTATTCAGGACGAAGCGTTATCGTTGTTGGTCCGGAACTCAAACTGTATCAGTGCGGTGTTCCAAAGGAAATGGCGATTGAATTGTTCAGACCATTTGTAATGAAAAAGCTTGTAGAAGATGGTATTTCAAATAACATTAAATCTGCAAAGAAAATGGTTGACAAGGGCGAAACTGCGGTTTGGGATGCACTAGAAGTAGTAATTAAAGAGCACCCTGTACTTCTTAACAGAGCGCCGACATTGCACAGACTTGGTATCCAAGCTTTTGAGCCGATTCTCGTTGAAGGACGTGCACTGAAGCTTCACCCACTAGTATGTACTGCATATAATGCTGACTTCGATGGTGACCAAATGGCGATTCACGTACCGCTATCTGCCGAAGCACAAGCTGAAGCTCGTGTACTCATGTTGTCTGCGAACAACTTACTTCATCCAAAAGATGGACACCCTGTTACAGTACCGACACATGATATGATTCTTGGTGCATATTATCTTACACTTCAACGTGATGATGAGCCGGGAACAGGAAAGCACTTTGTTTCTCCAAACGAAGCATTAATGGCCTATCAATGCGGAGTTATTGGTATTCATGCTCCGATTCATGTAAGAATCACAAAAGAGGTTGACGGAGTTGAAATGTATAAAACAATTCCAACAACTGTAGGTAGAATTATCTTCAACGAACCACTACCACAAGATTTAGGATTTGTTGACAGAAATGATCCGGAACAAATGTTCGACTATGAAATCGGCTTTAGAACCGGCAAGAAAGAGCTTGAAAAGATTATTGAACGCTGTATTTCCAGACATGGATTTACAAGATCAGCTTCAGTGCTCGACAAGATTAAAGCACTTGGATTCAAATATTCAACTCAAGGTGCAATAACCATTTCAATATCTGATATGACTGTTCCTGATTCAAAATGGACACTTATCAGAGAAACTGAAAAGAAAGTTGTCACAATTGAGCAACAATACAAGCGTGGATTTATCACAGATGAAGAACGTTATCGTCTTGTTGTTAATGAGTGGGAGAAAACAACCAAAGATGTTACAGAAGCTCTCGCTGATACCCTCACAGAGTTCAACCCTGTCTATATGATGGCCCATTCAGGTGCAAGGGGTAGTATGAACCAGACAAGACAGCTTGCAGGTATGCGTGGACTGATGGCAAACACAGCCGGACGAACCATCGAAATTCCTATCAAAGCTAACTTCCGCGAAGGTCTGACAGTTCTTGAATACTTCATATCTTCAAGGGGAGCGCGAAAAGGTCTTGCAGATACAGCACTTAGAACTGCGGACTCCGGTTATCTAACACGTAGACTTGTTGATGTCTCTCAAGATGTTATTGTACGTGAGCAAGACTGTGAAACAAGTGACGGCATTGTTGCAAAAGAGCTTGTCGAAAGTGGAAGCATTATTGCAACATTTGGTGAAGTAATTCACGGAAGATTCCCGACTGAAGATGTTGTGGACAGCAAAACCGGAGAAGTTTTGTTTGAAAAGAGTCATATGCTTGTAAATAGCGATTCGAAGAAACTGCTTGAGCATGGTATTGATTCTGTTAAAATCAGAACAGCAATGGATTGTGAATCTCGCAGTGGTATTTGTGCAATGTGTTACGGAATCAATCTTGCCACTGGCGGAACAGTTTCTATAGGTGAGGCTGTAGGTGTTATTGCAGCTCAATCAATTGGTGAGCCGGGCACACAGCTTACAATGAGAACGTTCCACACCGGCGGTATCGCAGGTGATGATATAACGCAAGGTCTACCGCGTGTTGAAGAGCTGTTTGAAGCTCGTAAACCAAAGAAAATGGCGATTCTATCTGAGATCGACGGTATTGTTGAGATCGAAGAAACACGCAAAAATGCAATGGTTTCAGTAACTGTTACCAACCAAGATGACGGTGAAGTTCGTATGTATCAAACACCATACTTCTCTGGGATTAGAGTTAAAGATAAAGAGCATGTCACAGCAGGTGACAGACTAACTGATGGTGCATTGAATCCACATGATGTAATGCGTATTCTCGGAAAAGATGCCACACAGGTATACTTGATCTCTGAAGTACAAAAGGTTTATAGACAACAAGGTGTTGATATCAACGATAAACATATTGAAGTTATTGTACGCCAGATGATGAAAAAAGTACGCATCGAAGAGGGTGGAGACACAGAATTGCTATCAGGCACAACGATTGATGCAAATGACTTCAAGTCTGCCAATGTCGCAATTCAGAAGAGAATTGATGCTGGCGAGACCGAACTGAAACTTGCCGAAGCATCCCCGTTACTAATGGGAATTACTAAGGCATCGCTTGCCACAGAGTCATTCTTATCAGCGGCTTCATTCCAAGAAACAACAAAAGTTTTGACAGAAGCGGCAATAAAGGGTAAAGTAGATAAGTTGGTCGGATTGAAAGAAAACGTCATTATCGGCAAACTTGTTCCCGCTGGTAGCGGACTAGCAATGTATAGAAAGTTTGACAGTAATGTCGAGCAAGAAGACGGAACACTCTACTCAACCAAGAGCTATGAATATGAAAACGAAGCTCAATTCGAGAACACCGACGAAAATGTCGATCTTTCAGTTCTTATCGGTTCCGGTAACGCATTATAATGTAATAGCAAATTGTGACAGTTAAATAATTTTCTGTAGCACATATCGTCATTGCGGGCTTGACCCGCAATCCCATAAGCATAGTATCTATTCATAGGATCCCGGATCAAGTCCGGGATGACAGCCCCTACAGGGAATACATTTAACCAGCAATCGACTATACACTACTAAAGAAAGGAGAATGAAATGCCTACGTTTAACCAACTTGTTAGAAAGGGTAGAAAGACACATAAGATGAAGTCGAATTCACCGGCTATGCAGAAAGGTCTTAACACTCTGAAAAACATCGAAACAGACCTACCTTCATCGCAAAAGCGCGGAGTTTGTACTGCAGTCAGAACTGCAACACCTAAGAAGCCTAACTCTGCACTAAGAAAAATCGCACGTATCAGACTGACAAATGGTCACGAAGTAACGGCCTATATCCCCGGTGTTGGTCATAATCTTCAGGAACACTCGGTTGTAATGATTCGTGGCGGTCGTGTTAAAGACTTACCAGGTGTACGCTATCATATCGTACGTGGAACCCTTGACACACAAGGCGTCGAAGGTCGTCAACAGTCAAGATCAAAGTATGGTGCAAAGAAACCAAAGAGCTAAATACAATGATTTGTTGTTGAAACACAACTAAAAAATCGCTTTATGCTTGCATGAAGATAAATATATAAGGGCAACTCTCTTGTAGAAGCCGCCCTGACATCTCTTCATCGCCGGCATATGCCGAGTGTGCGTGTGTACTGGTTAGAAGCCACAAAAAATGCACGAGATTTAATGCACTCGGAGTACCTATGAAATCATTTACTAATGAAGGAGGGAAGTATAATGCCCAGAAGAGGCAGTGTACCCAAAAGAGAAGTTTTACCAGATCCAATGTATAACTCAATTATAGTTACAAGACTGGTAAACAGTATTATGCTTGACGGTAAGAAAGGTGTCGCACAGAAAGTTGTATATGGCGCTTTTGATATCGTTAAAGAAAAATCAGGAAAAGACCCACTAGAAGTATTTGTTGCATCACTAGAAAACATAATGCCAACACTAGAAGTTAAAGCCCGTCGTGTTGGTGGTGCGACATATCAAGTGCCAATCGAAGTTAGAGCTGACAGACGTCAAACACTTGGCCTGCGTTGGCTAACTAGCTTTGCCAGAGCGCGTAACGAAAAAACTATGAGAGAACGCCTTGCTGGAGAAATCCTAGATGCATCGAACAGCATTGGCGCAGCGGTGAAAAAGCGTGAAGATACACATAAAATGGCAGATTCAAACAAAGCTTTTGCACACTATCGTTGGTAAGAGCAAGACGAATGACGCTATTTACGTATCAATTACAGAGACCTACGTCAGAAAGGATGTGAGTTAGATGTCAGGAGAATATTCATTAAAAGAAACGCGTAATATAGGCATTATGGCTCATATTGACGCAGGTAAGACAACGACCTCAGAACGTATTTTGTTCTTTACGGGTCGTACATACAAGCTAGGTGAAGTTCATGAAGGCGCTGCCACAATGGACTGGAGACCACAAGAGCAAGAACGTGGTATAACAATAACATCAGCAGCTACGACATGTTACTGGAAAGATCATCGTATAAACGTTATTGATACACCGGGACATGTGGACTTTACTGTTGAAGTTGAAAGATCGCTCCGTATTCTTGACGGTGCTGTCGCAGTTATGTGTGCAAAGGGTGGAGTTGAGCCTCAGTCTGAGACTGTCTGGAGACAAGCAAATCATTATGATGTTCCACGTATTATCTATATCAATAAAATGGATGTCGTTGGTGCTGATTTTCATAATGTTATCGCAATGGTTCATGACAGACTGAAAGCTAACGCTGTGCCGATACAGCTACCGATTGGAGCTGAAGCCGGATTTAAGGGCATGGTTGACTTAGTAAGAATGGAAGCCGACGTTTATTATGATGACCTCGGACAAGACTTACGAATCGAACCAATTCCTGAAGACATGGCAGCCCTTGCAGACGAGTATCGATTGAAGCTCATAGAAGCTGTTTCAGATTTCGATGACGAAATCATGGAGCGCTACATTGACGGTGTTGAAATACCTGTTGAAATGCTTCATACAGCTATTCGTAAAGCAACTCTTGCACTTGAAATAATTCCGGTTATCTGCGGAACTTCATACAAAAACAAAGGAATTCAAAAGCTCCTTGATGCGATTGTCGACTATCTACCTTCACCGGTTGATGTTGCTGATGTCGTTGGCATTAACAGCTACACAGGTAAGGAAGAATCAAGACCACCATCAAAGGATGCACCGTTTGCTGCACTTGCATTTAAGATTGAAACTGATCCTTTCGTTGGAAGACTATCATTCTTTAGAGTTTACTCAGGTTCTGCAAAAACAGGATCAATGGTATTCAACTCAACAAAAGGACAAAAGGAACGTCTTGGACGCATATTGCAGATGCACTCGAACCACCGTGAAGATATTGACGCTGTCTATGCAGGTGATATCGCCGCAGCAGTAGGTCTAAAGAATACGACCACAGGTGACACATTGTGTGACGAGAAGAAACAAATTGTTCTTGAGTCAATGGAATTCCCGGAGCCAGTTATACAAATAGCAATTGAACCAAAAACCAAAGCCGGTCAAGAGAAGATGAGTGTTGCTCTTGCAAAGCTCTCTGAAGAAGATCCGACATTCAAAACATACACCGATGACGATACCGGTCAAACGATAATCGCAGGAATGGGTGAACTACATCTTGAGATAATCGTTGACAGACTCCTAAGAGAGTTCAAGGTTGAAGCAAATATCGGTACACCACAGGTTTCATACAAAGAAACAATTCGCTCTTCTGCGGATGTGGATGTCAGACATGTCAGACAATCCGGCGGTAAAGGTCAATTTGCACACGTTAAGATTAAACTTGAACCTAATGAGCCGGGTGCCGGTTATGAATTTGTCAGCAAGATTGTTGGCGGAGCAATACCAAAGGAATACATTCCGGCGGTTGATCAGGGTATTCAAGGTGCAATGTCTGCAGGTGTGTTGGCAGGCTACCAAGTTGTAGATGTCAAAGTAACACTATATGATGGCTCAACACATGATGTAGACTCATCAGAAATGGCATTTAAGATCGCCGGTAGCATGGCTTTCAAAGAAGCAATGTTAAAAGCAGATCCAGTACTCCTTGAGCCAATCATGCTCGTGGTTGTTACCGTACCTGATGAGTACATGGGAGACGTAATGGGATATCTAAACTCAAAAAGAGGTCAGATAACCGGTATGGATTCCAGAAAAGGTGCCGCACAAATCAATGCACTTGTACCACTGTCAGAAATGTTCGGCTATGCAACGGTTTTACGCTCACATACACAAGGTAGAGGTAACTTTACAATGGAACCAAACAAGTATGTTGAGTTGCCAAAATCAAAACAAGAAGAACTGGTAGGCAAATCCCGCTAGATGCCGTCATTGCATAGTTATAATTTAAAAATAACTATTGCAAAACGCTTCTAAATACTGTACAATAGCGAATCGTAGGGCTTTGCGAAGCTCCACATGAATCCATGAGGATTCCATAGTACAATAAACAAATAAAAATAAGATACATCAATACCATAAGGAGGATATCCAGAAAATGGCTAAGCAAAAGTTCGAAAGAAATAAACCCCACGTAAACATCGGCACAATCGGTCACGTTGACCACGGCAAAACAACTCTAACAGCTGCTATCACAAGATACCTAAGTCTAAGCGGCGGTGCACAGTTTGAAGCTTATGATGCAATTGACAAAGCTCCAGAAGAGCGTGAGCGTGGTATTACAATTAATACAGCACACGTTGAGTACGAAACAGAAGCACGTCACTATGCACATGTTGACTGTCCGGGACATGCTGACTACATCAAGAACATGATCACCGGTGCTGCTCAAATGGACGGCGCAATCCTTGTTATTTCTGCAGCAGACGGTCCAATGGCACAAACTCGTGAACACATTCTTCTTGCACGTCAAGTTGGTGTTCCTGCAATCGTTGTATTCCTCAACAAAGCAGACCAAGTTGATGATGAAGAACTACTCGAAATCGTAGAAATGGAAGTTCGTGATCTTCTATCTGCATATGACTTCCCGGGCGATGATGTCCCTGTTATCATTGGTAGTGGACGTAATGCTTTGGAATCAACATCAGATGATCCAAATGCTCCAGAATATGAGTGCATCAAGAAGCTGATGGAAGCTGTTGACTCATACATCCCAACACCTGAGCGTAAAGCTGACCTACCATTCCTAATGCCTGTTGAAGATACAATGACAATCACAGGTCGTGGAACAGTTGCTACAGGACGCGTTGAGCGTGGACAAATCAACAAAAACGATAAAATCGAAATCGTTGGCTTGATGGATGAGCCTCGTGAAACAACAATCACAGACATTGAAATGTTCCGTAAACTTCTTGATTATGCTGAAGCAGGCGACAACATTGGCGCACTTCTTCGCGGTATTTCAAGAGATGAAATTTGGAGAGGTCAAGTTCTTGCAAAGCCAGGAAGCATCAAGCCTCTAACAAAATTCAAAGGACAAGTTTATGTTCTTTCAAAAGAAGAAGGTGGACGTCACACTCCATTCTTCAACAACTATCGTCCACAGTTCTACTTCAGAACAACTGACGTTACTGGTGTTATTACACTACCAGAAGGCACAGAAATGTGTATGCCTGGTGACAACGTAGAAATCGATGTCGAACTAATTACACCAATCGCAATTGAGCATGGTCTACGTTTTGCGATCCGTGAAGGCGGACGTACTGTTGGATCAGGTGTTGTTATCTCTGAATAATACGCCAAATAGCAAAATAACATTATTTCAAAGGTCGGAAGTAATTCCGGCCTTTGCTCTGTGTTTTTGATACAAAAAACATAAATAAAGTTACAGAAAGTTACGAAAAACTATTGTAATACGAATCGATTTAGTGTATAATGCACACTGTATGTGTGTTATTTATAGACATAATGACAAAAAAATGAATGTGCGTAGCAATTGGGGAGGCGAACTTAATTGTCAAGTAGAATATTTCAAAGTGTAATCGTTCAAATGAAAGATGCAACAGATCGTCCGGTGGGAGTTATTGATCCGGAGGGCGTGATAATTGCAAGCAGTGATCTTTCAAGGATTGGCACAAATCCCGGAAAAATGCACGCCTTGTTTGATGATACCGATGATGTCACGGTAATGAATTCAGGTATGACATATAAGATGCTAGGAGCCGGCACAGCAAATGACTATATAATATTTGCATTGGGTGAGGATGAACTATCCAGAACTCTTTGTGTTATGGCGTCGATTGCGATAAGTGAAGCCGGTATTTATTTTGAAGAAAACCATGATAAGCGTGCCTTTGTTAAGAACATAATTACAGAGAATGTTCTTCCCGGAGACATATACATCCGTGCAAAAGAGCTAAGGTTTTCACCTGAAATCACAAGAGGCGTGTTCGTAATTCGTTTAGACTCAACAACCAATGTCTCTGCTGTCGAGCTATTGCAAGACACACTCGTTGACAGGCAACTTGACTATATAGTATCTATCAACGATTCAGATATTGCAATAATTAAAGAAGTGCCACCATCTGCAGATGTTAGCTTTTTGAATAAATTTGCGGAGAAAATACAAGAGAAAATCACAACGGAGCTGTCAATTAAATCTGTTGTTGGCGTCGGAACACCTTCCAGACATTTAAGGGATCTGGCAGATAAGTACAAGGAAGCTGTAATATCGATTGATGTCGGCAGAGTCTTTGATTCAGAGAAGACCATCATTAACTATGAAGCCCTTGGAATTGGAAGACTTATATATCAACTACCAACAACGCTTTGTGAGATGTTCCTATCTGAAGTCTTTACAAGAAACCCAATTGAAGCCCTCGATCAAGAAACACTGTTCACCATTGATAAGTTTTTCGAAAACAGCCTCAATGTTTCTGAAACAGCAAGAAAATTGTTTGTCCATAGAAATACCCTCGTGTATAGACTTGAGAAGATAAGAAGAATAACAGGTCTTGATTTGAGAGAATTTGATCATGCAATCATCTTTAAAGTAGCTCTAATGGTCAAAAAATATCTTATATCACAAGAATCAAAGTATTAACAAAGGAATATTCTCATTATGATTAGAATGACTGACGTTTTTAAGGAATATGCTAACGGTGTAAAAGCCTTAAAAGGTGTCAATTTTGAATTAAATGCCGGCGAATTTGCGTTCTTAATTGGACCGTCCGGTTCTGGTAAATCAACAATAATTAAATTGCTCATTGGCGAGATTGCTCCATCGGATGGAGAGGTTATTGTAAACGGTCAAGATATGGATAATATAAAAATGCGTAAAATGCCGTATCTTAGAAGAACAATTGGAGTTATTTTCCAAGATTTTAGACTTATCGAAAACAAGTCTGTGTTTGAAAATGTTGCATTTGCAATGCGTGTTATTGGCGCTTCGAATAAGGAGATTCGCCAACGTGTACCATATGTACTGGAACTTGTAGGTTTGGAATTCAAGGCAAAATCAAAACCTGACGAACTTTCCGGTGGTGAACAACAACGTGTTGCGATCGCCAGAGCACTTGTTAATAATCCAAGATTGATTATTGCCGATGAGCCTACAGGGAACTTAGACCCTGCACGTAGTCTGGAAATATTACTATTACTCAAGAAAATCAACGAACTTGGAACCACTGTTCTGATAGTTACTCATGAAAAACCACTTGTTGATCAGTTTTCCCAACGTGTTATTGCGATTGATGGTGGAAGAATTGTCAACGATGGAATGGATGGATACTACAATTATGAAGATGAATAGAAATAGAACATTTTACTATATCAAAGAGGGCGTAACGAGCATATTCAATCATAGTCTTATGTCTTTTGCGTCGGTATGCATAATTATTGCATTTTTGGTAATAATGGGAAGCTTTATAATGCTTGCCGTTAATATCAACTCACTTATTGGTGAGCTTGAAAGCGATAATACCATTTTAGCATATGTGCATGAGAATGTTTCAGAAGCTGAAGCACGAGCTATTGAGCCGAACTTGCTTACGATACCGAATATTTCAACAGCGACATTTGTTACACGTCAAGAAGCTTTTGAAACTTTCATCGGCAGACATGAAGATGAGGGTAGATTCGGAGATATTGACTACACTGTGTTCAGGCACAGGTTTGTAATTTTTGTTGAAGATGTCGCATATATTTCGGAAACTCAACAAGCGTTAATTCACGTTCCGGAACTGGCACAGGTTAATGCTAACTTGACTGTTGCCAGAGCACTTGTTAACTTCAGGAACATAGTCAGCTGGGTGTCGATTATAATTGTTGGAGTTTTGCTTGCAATATCACTATTCATTATGTCTAATACAATCAAGCTTGCTACCTTTGAGAGACGTGAAGAGATCTCCATAATGAAGATGGTAGGAGCGACGAACTCATTTATTCGATGGCCGTTCATTTATGAGGGCTTTATATTAGGATTGACCGGCTCGATAGTTGCATTTGTGTCAATTATGGGACTATATGGACTTGCCGCGACTGGTGTAATGGAGCTTGAGGCGGGATTCTTCCAGTTAGTACCCTTTGCAACCGTTTCAATACCACTGTTTTTGCTGTTTGCGGGAATAGGCTTCGGTGTTGGAGTTGGTGGCAGTGCTTTTGCACTGAATAGATATTTGAAAGTATAAGCTAATCCGGTTTCTTTATACTGTGAAAGGAAAATATCGATGAACAACAAGCGTTTCGTAAGAATTGTAGCAATTGTGCTTGCCATTATTATGCTTTTTGGCATAGTGATGATTGCACTAACAGCTATTGCAGGTGGCACCGCAAGTGCCCGTGTCACACAAACACAAATTGATAATCTAAGAGGCGAGAGACGAGAGTTAGAACGCCAGAGAAATGAAATTGAATCTGAAATTAATGCCGTTGAATTTGAGCGAATGGCAGAAATACAGAGAAAAGAGATACTCGATCGACGAATCATGGTAACAGGTCTTGAGATTGAGAATATTAATTCAAGTATTGAATATTTTGAGACGCTCATAAGAGAAAAGGAATATGAGGTGTTTCTGGCACAGACAAGAGAAGATGAACAGCTTGACAGATTTAGAAGTCGTGTTCGAAGCATGGAAGAAAATGGCATTATCACATATCTTGAGATAATATTTGATGCGACCAGCTTTGCGGATATGCTTGCAAGAATTGACATAGTCGGCGATATTATGCGCGCTGATCAAGAGGCATATGATGATCTAACACTGGCAAGAGAAGACACTGAAGAAGCAAGAGATGCTCTTGAAGAAGCAATGGATGAGTTGAATGCAGAGAATGATAGACTAGAAGAAAAAGAAACCGAGTTATACGAACAAGTCGGCGAAGCTTCTGCATTAATTATTCAAATGGAATATGATATTGAAACTGATCGTCAGCTCCACGCAATGCTTGTCGAAGAAGAAGAGAATTTACAAAGAGATATTAATGCACTGGTTGCAGAATTTGAGAGACAACAGGAAGCTGAAAGACAGCGTCTCTTAGCAGAGCAACGAAATCGCCAACAAGGCAGTGCCGGCGGTAGTGAAAATGCTCCGGTTTCAGGAACAGGTGAGTTTACATGGCCGGTTCCGGGACATCACTCAGTTTCAAGTCCGTTTGGTGTAAGACGTCATCCTATCCATGGAGACTTGAGACAGCATAATGGCATTGATATCCCTGCTCCCCACGGCACACCGGTAGTTGCCTCGGATTCAGGACAAGTCATTACATCTTCTTTTAATTCAGTTTTTGGGAACTTTATCGTAATCGCCCATGGTAACAATACGACTACGTTATATGCCCACCTCAGTTCTCGTGGCGTTAGTGTAGGAGATACAGTGAGTAGGGGTCAACAAATAGGTAGAATTGGTTCTACCGGATGGTCAACCGGACCACATCTTCACTTTGAAATATCTGTTAACGGGCAAAGAATCAACCCGCAATCAAGACTGTAATAAGTAAGAAAAGAAGATTATGGAAAGAAAACATTCAACACCAACCATGTTAACGATGATGGTAGTTGCATCGGCGTTAACAGCCTTGCTTCTATCAGCGTTATTTATTGTATATATTAATTCAGATGAGTATACTACTGTTCAACACACAGAGCAACGTACCCTCCAAACCGATATTGGTGATTTCAATGAATTAATTGATGTAATTGATGGACGTTTCATTGGCGATTTCGATATGGATGAAGTAATTAACTATGCCATGCGTGCAGCTGTTTACTCACTTGATGATATGTGGTCACATTATATGTCGCCGTCAGAATATGAAGCTTTTCTTGCGACTGCAAACAACAGATATGCCGGTATAGGGGTTTCTGTTGTAGATGATGAAGAAACCGGTGGTATTCGTGTTTTAAGAGCCTATCCGGGTTCAGGTGCATATATAGCCGGAATACTCGTTGGTGACGTAATTGTTGCAGTTGATGATGATAGTATTCGTGGTATAACAATGGATGAAGTTCGTTATAAGCTACGTCGTCCAATCGGAGATACGGCTGATATTACTGTATTGCGTGATGGTGAATATCATGTGCTAACAGTGGTATACAGCATTGTTACTATTAATCCTGTGACTTTCGAAATGCTTCCGGGCAATATTGGATATGTTAGACTTAGAAACTTTGATGAGGGTGCAGCGAATAACTTTATAGATGCTGTAAACACTCTGATTGATATGGGTGCAGTTGCATTTATTTATGATGTGCGAGATAATGGCGGTGGCAGAGTTACGGAAGTAACGCAAATTCTCGACTTCTTGTTGCCTGAAGGCGAAATTTTCATTGCCGTGGATAGATCCGGTGTTGAGAATATAACATGGTCTGATGAGTATTGGCTGGATATGCCGGCTGTAGTGCTTGTAAATAGATATTCATTTAGTGGGGCAGAGTTCTTCGCGGCGATGCTTTGTGAATATGATTATGCTGCAACAGTTGGAGAGCAAACCACAGGGAAGAATCGTATGCAATCAACAATTCCTTTAAGTAATGGTGGTGCTGTTCATATATCAACTGGACAATATTTAACCAGAAATCGTGTTAGTCTGTTCGATACCGGCGGATTCACACCAAGGCATTTAATTGAACTGACAGATGCTGAGCGTACACTTTTCCAGCGTGAGGAATTAGACATGGAAGATGATCCTCAAATGCAGAAGGCATTAGCCTTATTAGAAAATTATAGATAAACTTTATTCTGAATGTAGAGAAAGGAATAGAACAATGAATTTAAAGAGCTTTGTTAGAATTGTATCACCGGCACTTGCTTTTTTGATGTTACTATCTGTCGTTATAATAACGCAGGCGGTTCTTTCAGATGACACTGCAAGCGCACGTGTGACTCAAACGCAGATCGACAACCTTAGAGCCGAGAGAAGAAATCTGCAGCGCCAACGTGGTGAAGTAGACGCTCGAATCAATACAATTGAATTTGAGCAAGAGACTACGATAATTCAGAAAGAAATTCTCGATCAACGAATCATTGTAACGAGTCTTGAAATTGAGAATACTAATTCAACTATTGATTATCTAAATCTACTTATTAGAGAGATGGAATACGAGGTATTTCTGGCTCAAGTCAGAGAAGACGAGCAGCTTGCTATATTTAGAGAGCGTGTTCGAAATATGGAAGAGAATGGAATAATCACATATCTTGAGATTATTTTCGACTCAACCAGTTTTTCGGATATGCTTGCACGAATTGACTTTATTTCCGATATTATGCGTGCAGACCAAGACGCCCACGATGATCTAATTGTTGCACGAGAAGAGACTGAAGATGCAATGGAAGCTCTTGAGGATGCAACCGTTGAATTAGATGAAGAACTGGAAAGATTAGAAGAGCAAGAAGCTGAATTGTATGAACAGATCGAAGAAGCATCTGAACTAATTCGTGAAATGGAAGCTGATCTTGAAGGTGCTCGAATTTTGTTAGCACAGTATATTGCTGATGAAGAGCAAATGACAAGAGATATAAATAGTGCAGTAGCCGAACTTGAAAGACAACAAGAAGAAGAAAGGCAACGTCGCTTAAGAGAGCAACAAGCCCGTCAACAACAGCAACAAAACACCGGAAATAATAATAACACCGGTGGCGGCGGAGGCGGTGGCAGCGGCGGAGGCGGCGGTGGTGCGCAAGTCGTTGGAACAGGACAGTTCACATGGCCGGTTCCGGGTCGCACTCATATATCAAGTCACTTTGGGCCGAGAGGCGGAGGATTTCATGGTGGTATAGATATTCCGGCTCCAAACGGCACAGCTGTGGTTGCTTCTGATTCAGGAACAGTTTTAACTGTAGGATGGAGAGGTGGATTTGGAAACACCATTACAATTTCACATGGTAATGGTCTTGTAACTCTCTATGCTCACTTGAGTACGATGTCGGTCAGTGTAGGAGATAGCGTTAGCAGAGGACAGCGAATCGGTGGTGTCGGTTCAACAGGCAACTCAACGGGACCACATCTTCATTTTGAAATACGTGTTAATGGAACTTCTGTAAACCCGCTAACGAGACTGTAATTATTAATTTAATAATATCATGCGATAATTTGAAAGACATTGAAAGGCTAGGTGTTACCAATTGGCAAAAGAAGCAAGATTTAAAATGAGTGAAGAGCGACTTCAGGAACTAAAAGATGAACTACATTATCTACAAACTGTTCGTGAGAAAGAAGTTGCACAACAAATAAAAGAAGCCCGTTCTTTTGGAGATTTAACTGAAAACAGTGAATATGACGATGCAAAGACAGAGCAAGGTAAATTATATTCCAAAATTGCAGAAATCAAGAGCCTTGTTGAAAATGCAGAGATTGTCAAAGCAACAGAGAAAACTGACGTAGTCGGTATGGGAAGCAAAGTCACACTCTTAGATGTTGAAATGAAAGAAAATGTAACATATGAGATTGTTGGTTCTCAAGAAGCAGATCCGGCAATGCAAAGAATTTCTGATGACTCACCACTTGGGAAGAACCTTATGGATCACAAGGTTGGAGATAAGATAAAAGTAGATGCTCCTGTGGGTGAAGTTGAATTTGAAATACTAAAAATTGTCTAGCATCAACGCAGCTGATACAAAATTTATAATATACCAGAAAACGGAAATAATATAATGGATAACGAAACACTCGAAATTAGTTCACCGGATAACGAAGAACAAAATCTGTCTGAAATACTACAAATACGCAGAGATAAGCTAAGTAAACTACAAAAAGAAGACCGCGACCCGTTTCATATAACTAAGTTTGAAAGAACTGTGTTCTCAGCTGATGTCATTAATGATTTTGAAGCAATGGAAGGCACTGAAGTCTCTATGGCTGGTCGAATCATGGCAAAGCGTGAAATGGGTAAAGCACTTTTTCTTGACATTCAAGATGATAAAGGTCGCATACAATTATATGTTAACAAGAAAGATGTTGGCGATGAGCTCTTTTCAGATATTGAAAAGGGCGATATTGGCGATGTAATTGGCGTGTCCGGAAAAGTTTTCAAGACAAGAATGGGTGAAATTTCTGTTCGATGTTCTGAAGTTTCTTTATTGGCTAAATCACTCCGACCTCTGCCTGAGAAGTATCATGGCTTAACAAATCAGGAACAAAAATACCGTCAGAGATATGTCGATCTTATAATGAGTCCGGAGACCCGTAATACATTTGAGAAGCGAAGTGCATTTATTAAATTTATTCGCAAGTTCTTAGATGATCGTGGATATTTTGAAGTTGAAACACCTGTCTTGAACACCATAACCGGTGGTACAACAGCAAGACCGTTTATTACACATCACAATACTCTAAACCTCGATATGTACCTAAGAATTGCAACAGAGTTGCATCTAAAGCGTCTTATCGTTGGTGGTATTGAAAGAGTTTATGAGATTGGGCGAATTTTTCGAAACGAGGGAATGAGCACACGACATAATCCTGAATTTACAATGATTGAGCTATATGAAGCTTATGCTGATTATAATGACATGATGGATCTTTTTGAAGACTTACTTGCCGGTGCAGCAAATGAGATTTGTGGGTCATATGTTGTTGAGTGGCAAGGGGAGCAAATCGACTTGAGTCCGGGCTGGCGTCGAGCTTCTATGATTGATATTGTTAAAGAATATACAGGTATCGACTTTGCTTCATTTGACAGTGTCGAAGATGCAGTGAAAGAATCTAAGAAAATTGGTGTAAAAATGCCGGACGGCAAGCAACCATCATGGGGAGACTTGCTCTATGAGTGTTTTGATCAGCGTGTAGAAGATAAGCTGATTCAGCCAACCTTTATAATTGATTATCCTGTAGAGGTTTCACCTCTGGCAAAGAGAAAGAAATCTGACCCAAGGCTTACTGAACGATATGAGCTGTTTATCTGTCGAAGTGAAATGGGTAATGCCTTTAGTGAGCTCAATGATCCGATAGATCAAAAGCAAAGATTCATGCGTCAGGTTGAGCTTCGCGATGCAGGGGACCTCGAAGCGTCGATGATGGATGATGACTATATTAATGCGTTAGAATATGGTATGCCTCCAACCGGGGGGCTCGGCATTGGCATTGATCGATGCGTCATGCTGTTAACAAATAGTTCCTCGATTAGAGATGTAATACTGTTCCCGACGATGAAACCTATAGAACAATAATAAGTGTATCGTATACACTAGTCATGAAGCCGCTTATGCGGCTTCTACAAGTATATACGGATAGTATCAAAAGGAGACATTGGAAAGAACCAACGTCATTCTGCGCGAAGTCGCAGAATCCAAATGGAGATTGTGATGATGAATTTAACAAGTAGAAGTAGCACAATTGCAAAGCATATTAAGAAACTTGGAAAGAGTAAAAGTTATCGAGATGAGCATGGACAATTTCTTTGCGTTGGAGAGAAGCTCTTTGAAGAAGCATTAAAGAATGGCTGTGATATTGAAGTTGTAATTACTTCTAAGAATTTAGAGCACGAGCTGTCGGAAAATGTACGCGTTTATTATGCAGACGATAGCATAATTGACTCTCTTTCACCAACACAAAATTCTCAAGGATTAATTTTTACTTGCAACATTCCGACAATAGATAATGTAGATCATAAAAAAGGCACACATATACTTTTGGATTGTATTCAAGACCCCGGTAATTTGGGTACAATAATTAGGAGTGCTCTTGCTTTTGGGATGGATAGCGTAATTCTAACAGACGGCTGTGCAGACATATATAATCCGAAAACAGTTCGTGCTTCAATGGGTGCAATTTTCAAGCAAAGTGTTGTATATATGACACGAGATGAGATCGATGAGTTAAAGAGTTTAGGCGTAAGATTTATTGTTGCATCAAATGAGGCGGACTCTGTTGATATATCTAAAGCAAGACTTAATGATTCAATAATTGTGCTTGGTAGTGAGGGTCAGGGCGTTTCTGATTACTTAACTGATCTTTGTGACGACATGATAAAGATTCCGATTTCACCTGATGTTGAGTCAATAAATGTTTCTACTGCAGCGTCAATAATCATGTGGGAAACGTCGAAGTAAATACATATTCCGCTTTTATCGTCGCTTTGGACAATTATTACAAACGCATGGAGGAAGTGCAATGTCAGCGTTAAAATATTGGTTGTGGCTTGCAACACGTTCCGGAATTGGCATTGTGCGAGCAAAAGAGTTAATTGAGCATTTTGGTTCTCCGGAGAATATATTTTTAGCAAAACACGCGGATTATCTTGAGATTGGAAATTTGAAGTCAGCTGATATAATGCAGTTGATGAATAAAGAGCTTGATGAGGCAAGTCGTATTCAATCCTCATGTGCTGAAGCCGGAGTACAGGTTATCTCACTACATGATTCTAACTATCCGGAGAGATTGCGCAATATATACGACCCGCCATTGGTACTATATATAAAAGGCAATTTTCCGTTCATTGATGATGAGTGTGTTGTTGGTGTTGTCGGTTCGAGAACTTGTACTCCTTATGGGATATCTACTGCAGAGAATGTTGGATATGAACTGGCACAAAATAATATTATCGTCGCTACGGGTCTTGCCAGAGGAATCGACACAGCGGCTGTTAGGGGTGCTCTAAGGGGTGGCTATCATGTTGTGGGTGTTATTGGCACCGGTGTTGATATCGTGTTCCCGGCAGAGAATAAGGATGTATTCAATGATGTAATTGCTGCGGGTGCCATCGTAAGTGAGTATCCACCCGGTACTCCGGCTCATAAGCAACATTTCCCGGCACGTAACAGAATAATAAGTGGGCTGTCATTGGGTGTTGCAGTCATTGAGGCTCCCAAAAAGAGTGGTGCACTTATAACGGCTTCCAGAGCACTTGAACAAAATAGAGATGTATTTGCACTTCCCGGAAATGTTGATGCCTTGGCGTGCCAGGGTTCAAATGCTTTGCTTCGAGAAGGTGCTATTCCATTTATGACAGCACAAGATATTATTTGTGAGTACAAAAGCTCATTTCCGAGTAAAATATCAACAGAAAATAGCCCAAATACAAAAAAATCATTTGACAACAAACCAAAGGTAGACTATATTGACTTAGGAACAATACTCGAAAAGCTTGACGGAGATGAGAAGGTCATAGTAGAATCTATTGGGCGCAACTCTGTCAATGTCGATGATATAATATTAAATACCGGGTTTCCTGCACAAAAAGTGCTAGCTTCACTTACTATTCTGGAACTTGGTGAATATGTCTGTCGTGATAATAAAGGAAATTGGGAGATCAAAATAGTATAATGGCTAAAGAAACAAATCTTGTTATAGTTGAATCACCGGCGAAAGCAAAGACGATAGAAAGATATTTAGGATCGAACTTTAAAGTAACTTCATCAATGGGTCACTTGAGAGATCTGCCTAAGAGTAAACTTGGTGTTGATATTGAGAACGAGTTTGAACCGGACTATCAGCCCGTGAAAGCTCGAGAGAGTTTAATTAAAGAATTAAGAAGTGCCGCGAAAAAGAGTGATAAAGTATACCTCGCTACTGACCCTGATCGTGAGGGTGAGGCGATTTCATGGCATCTAAAGGAGTTATTAAAGCTAACTGATGATAAAGCTTTTCGAGTTACTTTCAATGAAATAACTCAAAAAGTCGTTAAATCTGCAATTGATAACCCACGTCCAATTGATATGGACTTGGTAAATGCACAGCAAGCCAGAAGAATACTTGACCGTCTTGTGGGATATCAACTAAGTCCACTTTTGTGGAAGAAAATCCGTCGTGGTCTTTCTGCCGGTCGTGTTCAATCAGTTGCGTCACGAATGGTAGTTGACAGAGAGAATGAAATTCGTGAATTTAAGCCGGAAGAATATTGGCTTTTGAATGTAGATCTGTCTCCAACGGAAAAACCGGGCAAATTCAATGCAACTTTCCATGGAAAAGGAAAGAAAAAACTTGAGCTAAAGAGCAGTGCGGATGTAGAAGCAGTGGTTAATACTGTGCGCGGTGCTCCTTTTGTCGTTGACACTGTGAAACGCACTAAGAAGAAGCGTTCTGCAGCACCACCATTCATAACATCAACACTTCAACAAGAAGCTTCTCGCAGATTGGGTATGGCACCACGTCGAGCTATGTCGATTGCACAGCAGCTATATGAGGGTGTTGATATTAAGGGAATGGGAACAGTAGGTCTCATAACATATATGAGAACTGACTCTCTGCGTATCTCAAACGAAGCAAGAGATGATGCTAAGAAGTTCATAAATTCAACATATGGAGCAGAGTTTTATCCGGAGTCACCGAACTTCTACAAGTCAAAGGGCAGTGCTCAAGATGCTCATGAAGCTGTGCGACCAAGTTCAGTTTCTTTAACACCGGACGGAATTCAAGCCAGTTTAACCAAAGATCAATATAGAATGTATCGCATGATATGGAGCCGCTTTGTCGCAAGTCAAATGGCACCGGCGATTTATGATAGCCTAACGATCGATGTTGACTCCGGTGGATATACATTCAGAGCAAATCATTCTGTAATTGCATTTGCAGGCTTTACTGCAGTATATGAAGAAAAGACTGATGAGGAGAAGGAAGAAAAACAATCATCTTTGCCGAATTTGGAAGAGAATGATCCACTGAAGCTTGAAGACATACATCAAGAGCAGAAGTTTACACAACCCCCGCCAAGATATAATGAAGCAAGTCTCATTAGAGCAATGGAAGAATCCGGTGTAGGTCGTCCGAGTACATATGCACCGACAATTTCAACCATAATGGACCGTGAGTACGTTGTTAAAGAGGGTAAGTCACTTCGCCCAACTCCTTTGGGTGAGGTAGTCGTCAATCTTATGAAAGAACGTTTTACGGATATTGTCGACCTCAAATTCACTGCCAGAATGGAAGAAGAGCTTGATAACGTAGAAAAAGGTAATGACGACTGGAAACATGTTTTAAGCCAGTTCTATAGTGGATTCAGTAAAACTTTGGAAAATGCAGAAACTGCACTGGAAGGCGAGCGTATTAAGGTGCCTGATGAGGTTTCTGATGAGGTATGTGATCTCTGTGGAAAGCAGATGGTCATTAAGTCCGGTCGCTTCGGTCGCTTTCTCGCTTGTCCCGGATATCCGGATTGTAGCTTCACAAAGCCATTAGTAATTGAAATGCCGGGTAAATGTCCAAAATGCGGCTTGAGAATATTAAAGAGAACATCTAAGAATGGCTATACATACTATGCTTGTGAACATCTCAAAGAGTGTGGCTTCATAACATGGGATGTGCCTGTTGCCGACAACTGTGTCGAATGTGGTCAAACAATGTTTAAGCTATCCGGAAGAGGTGCGCGAAAGCCCTTCTGTATTAATGAAAAATGTAAGAATTTCCTTCCTGAAGATAAACGAGGCTATAGAAGAAAGCCAAAGACTGATGACGAAAGTGCGACGAAAGAGGGGGATGACCCAAAGGCGGCTTCTGCTAAGTCTGCGTCAAGCTCAACTGCGAAGAAAACGACAGCGAAGAAAACGACTAAGAGAGCTTCAACTGCGAAGAAGTCGACAGCGAAGAAAACAACTACAGCTAAGAAGACGACTGCAACAAAGAAAACAACTACAGCAAAAAAGACAGCAACCAAAAAGTCAACACCAAAAGATGAACCCGGTGCTACAGAATGAGCACAGTTGTCACAGTCATTGGTGCAGGACTTGCCGGCTGCGAAGTTGCATGGCAACTAGCAGAAAGAAAGATCAATGTTAATCTGATTGAAATGAAACCAGCCAAGCGTTCACCGGCTCACAGTTCGGCAAATTTTTCTGAACTGGTATGTTCAAATTCATTTCGGAGCAATGATCTGACAAATGCTGTTGGACTGTTAAAAGAGGAAATGCGAAGACTCAACAGCGTGGTCATCCAATCCGCCGATGAGACTCAAATACCTGCAGGTGGTGCACTGGCTGTTGATCGAGAGAGATTCGCCGAGCTGATAACAAGCAAGGTTAAAAGCCATCCATATATTACCGTTTGTGAGCATGAAGCAATTGAGATCCCCGAAGGTAAGGTTATTATAGCAACCGGTCCCTTGACATCAGATGATTTTGCAAGTTGCATAGCGAAATTGTTTCCGGATAAGGAGATGCTAAGCTTCTTTGATGCGGCAGCACCGATAGTAGCAACTGACAGCATTGACATGAATACGGCGTTTTTCGCATCAAGATATGAAAAGGGAGACGCTGACTATATCAATTGCCCAATGGACAAGGATCAATATACAGCATTTTACGAAGCCCTACTGTCTGCAGAGAGTGCTCCGGTTCATGGCTTTGAAGATAAGCTCGTTTTTGAGGGCTGTATGCCAATCGAAGTGATGGCAAAGCGTGGCGTGGATACCATGCGATATGGTCCACTGAAGCCGGTTGGATTGCGAGACCCAAGAACCGGACAAGATTTCTATGCTGTTGTGCAGTTGAGAAAAGATAATACAGAGGGAACCATATATAATATTGTTGGTTTTCAGACTCATCTAAAGTTCGGTGAGCAAAAAAGAGTGTTTTCAATGATTCCCGGTCTTGAGAACGCTGATTTTGTTAGATACGGTGTTATGCATCGAAATACATACATTGATTCGCCAAAATTACTTGACAGATACTATAGATTGAGGCAAGATATACGTATAAGCTTTGCCGGACAGATAACCGGTGTAGAGGGATATGTTGAGTCGGCGGCATCCGGGTTGCTGTGTGGAATCGAAACTGCAAATGAAATTAATGGCTTATCAGCGATTGATTTTCCGGCAGAAACTGCAATTGGTGCGTTAGCTTTATATATATCAGCCGGATCAGTTTCTAATTTTCAGCCAATGAACATAAATTTTGGAATAATCACACCTCTTGATGTTAAAATCAAAGGCAAAAGAAATAAGAACCTTGCGATATCACAAAGAGCTCTGGAGATAATCGATACGGTTACCAGTTCATACTGAAATTGAAAGGAATGGCATTGAAGTGAAAATTATCGTTGATGCAATGGGTGGGGATAATGCTCCGGATGCAATTGTACTAGGATCGATTGCGGCAGTAAATGAATGTAATGTTGAAGTGACATTAGTAGGAAAAGGCGAAGAAATTCTGCGTGTTATTGAAAATAACGGACACAAAGAATTGCCGGCCGGAATTGAGATTGTTAATGCAAGTGAAGTAATTGAGTTTGATGAAGACCCGGCAACATCAATCCGTGAGAAAAAGGATTCTTCCATAAATGTTGGATTGACGCTTCTGCGTGATGGAAGTGGAGATGCGTTTGTATCAGCAGGTAGTACCGGTGCACTGCTTTCCGGTGCAACATTAATTGTTAAGCGTATTCGCGGCGTAAGGCGTGCTGCGCTTGCTCCTTTTTTACCGAATAAAAAATCCGGATTTATTTTAATTGATTGCGGAGCCAATGCAGAGTGTACACCGGAGTACTTGTTGCAATTTGCGTTCATGGGCTCACTTTATATGGAAAATGTCCTTAACGTAAAATCACCGAGAGTTGGTCTGCTGAATAATGGTGCTGAAGACACAAAGGGAACAGCATTACAACAAGAGACGCACGTATTGCTAAAAGATTCAGAACTTAATTTCGTTGGCAACGTAGAAGCAAAGGATGCACTGGACGGTGTATGTGATGTATTGGTTACTGATGGATTTACCGGAAATGTCTTCTTAAAAGCAATTGAAGGTACAGCATCTCTTGTAATGTCTGAACTGAAAGGTGTATTTTATAGCAATATAATCACAAAGTTAGCCGCATTAATGGTGAAGAAAAAAATGATGGGCTTAAAAGACAAAATGAATCCGGATACAATTGGTGGCACAGCTCTCCTTGGTATATCGAAGCCGGTTATTAAGGCTCATGGATCATCTACCGAGCACGCGTTTAAGAGTGCAATACTTCACGCTGTTAAAGAAGTTAAATCAGGTGTCGCGGAGAGATTACAAGAAAACACAAAAAAAATGAGAGTTTCTGTTGACAAAACATCAGAGAACACATAAACTTTTACACATATAATTATGAATTACTTTACTTGAACTATCAGACTCGAAGGGAGTGTTTACGATTATGGTCTTTGAAAAGCTTCAAGCAATTATAGCCGAACAGTTCTCAATAAGTGAAGATGTGATTACAATGGACACGACGTTTGTTGATGACTTAGGTGTAGACTCATTGGATGTTGTTGAGCTTACGATGGCAATTGAAGAAGCCTTTGACGTGCCGGAATTTGATGATGTACTAATTGCAAAGCTTACTACTGTTGGCGATCTGTGCAATTTTCTTGCTGATGCGTGTGATTAATGGGAGATGTGATGCAGATTCTTCAACTCGATGAACTAGAAAGCAAGCTAGAGTATAATTTTGAGAACATCTCATTATTAAAAGAAGCGTTGACACACAGCTCTTATGCAAATGAGAAGATCGGATTTGGTACAACAAGCAATGAGAGATTAGAGTTTCTTGGAGACTCTCTCCTTGGAATGATAATTGCCGAGATTATATATAACAACAAACCAAATATGTCTGAAGGGCAAATGACAAAACTTAGGGCTGAGCTTGTGTGCGAGAAAAGCCTTGCCGCACTTTCGATAGAGTTTGATTTAGGTTCATATATTTTTCTTGGTCGTGGTGAATCAAGTGGGGGAGGGCGTAGTCGCCCCTCAATTCTTTCAGATGCATTTGAGGCTGTAATTGCGGCAATATACCTTGATGGTGGTTATGAGCCTATTAAGCGGTTAATTTCAAGAGTTTTTTCACACCGCATAAATGAGCATAGCGAACACATACCGGGGGCATTTGATTATAAAACACGGCTTCAGGAAGTTGTTCATAGCAAGCCGGGACAAAATCTATCATATGAGCTAGAAAGTGAGTCCGGTCCTGCACATGAAAAATCGTTCACATTTTGTGTTAAACTCAACGGTAAGATACTGGGTACAGGTACAGGGAAAAGCAAAAAAGCGGCAGAGCAAGAAGCGGCAAAAGCAGCCCTTGCAGTCATTTAATTATGTATGGTGCACTAACCTCTGAACAAAACGTATTAATCATTTATTTGATACGCTTTGATCAGAGATTAGGACTAAATAAATAATACTATAGTTTGAAAGGAAGTAAACATGCGTAATTTCACATTTTCACAACCCACAGTTTGTATTTTTGGACGTGATCCTGAGCAACCTTTAAAAGAGCAATTAACTAAACTCGGAGTTAAAAAAGTATTACTTCATTATGGCGGCGGATCCATTAAGAAGAACGGTGTCTATGATATGGTAGTATCAGCACTAAAAGGTCTTAATTTGAGCTATGTTGAACTTGATGGTGTACAACCGAACCCACGTGTGAAACTAGTTCGTGAGGGCGTTGAAATTTGCCGTAAAGAGAACATTGATTTCATACTCGCAGTTGGCGGCGGAAGTGTTATTGACTCTGCAAAAGGTATAGCACTTGGTGTTCCATATGACGGCGATGTTTGGGACATGTTCATCGGCAAAGCATCTCCGGCAGACCTTACAGAACTACCGACTCCAATCGGCGTTGTTCTAACAATTCCGGCAGCGGGCTCTGAATCATCTGACTCAACTGTTGTTTCTAATGATGATGGAGATCTAAAAAGAGCTGTTGGTACAGAACTCTTTATTCCAAAGTTTGCAATACTGAATCCTGAGTACACATTCTCATTGCCAACATATCAAGTTGCGTGTGGTTGTTCTGACATTGTTGCACATATGTTTGAAAGATATTTCACACGTGAGAAAAATGTCGACGTTACAGATCGCCTGCTTGAAGCGAACATTCGCAGTATGCTTCATTACTCAAAGCTTGCTCAAGACTTCCCGAATGACTATGATGTCAAAGCTGAAGTAATGTGGGCCGGAACTATTGCACACAACGAAATGCTTAGCACTGGTAGAGTTGGCGACTGGGCAACTCATGTTATTGAGCATGAACTAAGTGCAATTTACGGCATCTATCATGGTGAAGGTCTCTCAATCATGTTCCCGGCGTGGATTCGCTATTGCTGGAAAGAAGACCCACAACTATTTGAGCAGTTCTTCCGCCGCGTATTCGATGTTGATTTTGCAATTGGTGAAAGTGAAAGAGTAATTAATGAAGGACTCAACAGACTTGAAAATTACTACAGATCTCTCGGTCTACCTGTTCGCCTAAGTGAAGTAAACATCGGTGATGACAGACTGGAAGAAATGGCAGATAAATGTACTAGATATAGTCCTGACAAAACTGTCGGTAACTTCAAAAAGCTTTCAGCTGACGATATTGTTAAAATCTACCGCTTAGCACTTTAGTCGTCATTTTGTCATCCCAGGCTTGATCTGGGATCCCATGAATTAATTATGAGGCTACTGCAAAATTGATTGCAGTAGCCTCTAAAAGTATATTTGTTTTGTCATTTGCGGGCAGAGCCTGTCCAGAACTCGCGATTCAGGAATCCGCAATCCCATGAGTGTAGCGTCGATTGCTGACGGCTTACTTCGGTGTATACGAGAAGCTATGGAAGTCTGCCCATGCAGTTTTGTCACGCATATCTACGCATTGCATCCCAACATATGCACCTGTGAATCCTAGCGGATCTGCATAGTCGTCCGATAATGTTGCAACATCAATGACATATGGTATTTCAGTGAAGTTAGTGCCATCGGTTGAATATGAGAATACGCCGGAGCGATTGTCAACACATAACTTCATGTAGACTTTGCCCTCACCAATTACTATTTCCGGAATCGGCATTGAGAATTTCCACGCATCCATGCAAATCAGTCCAAGAGTAGGCTTGCCGTCATCATCACGAGATGCACGCAAATAGTAGTGTGTTCTCTCATCATACCTGTATACAAGTCCTGCCATTTGTTGGAAGTTTGCACCGTGTAGTGTGAAACTGGTTTGTGCTTCAAAGCTGAATTCAGTTTGTCTTCTCACGAACATACCTTGAGAGAAGTTAGAAACAGGGGAGTCACCACCATATAGTCTTAATGCACCGTTCACAATTTCGTACTTTGGAGATGTTCTTGGAGTTTGGAAGTCCAACAAGAATTGCTCTGAATAGAAGTCATAATCTATTGTTTGAGCCGGCTCTCTAACTCCATAACCCTCGAACTCAACATCTGCAACTTGAGTTTTGTTTTTAAGATATGGCCAGCTATCTTCCCAAATGATTTCGTTGACTGATGTTTCACGTCCGAGTGGGCAGTATTTTGTGCCCTCAAGAGGACGACCACATAGGAATGCGAACCACCATCTACCATCTTTTGATTGAGCAATTGAGCCATGTCCGGTTTTTTGAAGCTTGCCTTGATCGATTTGCTTATATGCTTCTTTTGCACAGATTAGATATAAGTTTGGATGGTTTTCATACTCACCATAGAGCTCTTTTGAACGAGCGACGGTTTGGGTATGTTCGTATTGAGTTCCACCTTCGGCTGTGAATAGATAGTAATAGCCATCTTTCTTGTATATATGCGGGGCTTCGACAAGCTTGCGGTCTGTGCCTTTGTATACCTTTACCGGTTCGGCTATGGGTTTTAAGCTTACAGGGTCAAGTTCTGTAACGAGTATGCCGGAGAATTGATCTCCCTCGGTCTCTGGCTGAAGCTTTCTATAATCCCACTCCATGCTAACAAAGTATTTTCTGCCATCATCGTCATGAAAAAGGGAAGGGTCAAAGCCGGAGCTGTTAATATAAACCGGATCACTCCATGGACCTCTTATGTCTCTTGCAGTTGTGATATAGTTCGGAGTGTCCTTATAAGGCTGTTGACACCAACTTTTTACATCAGTGTAAACGAGATAGAACAAACCGTTATCCCAACTTAGACAAGGAGCCCATATGCCGCAACTTTTGGAGTTGCCACGCATATCGAGTAGTTTGTGAGTACTTAGAGGATAGCCGACAGTTTCCCAGTTTGCCAGATCTTTGGAGGCTGTTATCTTAACACCGGGATAATACTCGAATGTCGATGTTGCAATGTAAAACGTCTCATCATGATGTATAATTGATGGATCAGGATGAAAACCGGATAAAACAGGGTTTTTTATCATGTCTTGTGTGTCTCCTAAATAAAATTATTCTTTTACTCCACCTAGCTGAATTCCTGCAATTATATATTTTGACAGGGCAAAATATATTGCAAACAGTGGCAGTACGGAAATCGATAGTGCGAGATATATTGCACCGAATTCGACCCTGTATAGGTCGGCAGTGAGTAAACTTACCATTAGCGGCATTGTAAACAAGTCTTGTCTTGTTAGAATTACCATTGGCAAGAAGAGTGTATTCCAACTCGTGACGAATATGAAAATTGCCTGTGTGGCAAGTGCTGGCTTCATCATCGGGAGTATGATGCTGTTAAAAATTCGAAACTCACCGGCCCCGTCAACCCTCGCAGAATTCACAATATCCGGCGAAAATGTTGCTATGAGATATTGACGCATAAAGAATACAATTGTCGGTGATGCGATGGCAGGTAAGATAAGAGGCAGGAAGTTGTTTGTAAATCCAAGTCTCCAAATCATTTGGTAGAAGCCAATGGTTACAATCTGTCCCGGAATCATCATTACAGCGAGTATGAATGTAAAGAATGGCTGGCGGAGCTTCCAACTATATGCAGTTAGTGCAAAGGCTGTAAGAGATGAGAAGTATATTGCAATGACTGTTGTTCCGCTTGAAATAATCATGGAGTTTTGGAAGCCAACCCATGCATTGAATGCACCTCGTCCTAAGATACGAATATTATTCTGTATGTAGACAGAGGGTATTAATGTCAAACTCTGTTGCTGTATTTGAGGGGTACTACGTGTAGCATTAATAAACATAATCAGAAAGGGGAGAATACTCATCACACCGAGTACAATACACACGAAATATACTACAGCTTTAAAGGTAATTGAGCCTGCTGATCTTTGTTCCATTAGTCTGCACCCCTTTCAGCTTTATTTGCGGCTTTTCTAAGAGCCTTTTCTTCTTTATGCAACTTTGCCGCATCTTTGTCTCGCATTAGACGGAACATAATTACGGAGAGTATTACAATAATCAGAAATACAAGCATACTCGCGGCAGCAGCACGATTATACATTCGTCTGCCCGCAAATGCCTGGGACCAAATAAATAGAGATAGTGTGTATGTCGCTTGATCAGGACCACCTGTTGTTGTGTGGAACAATCTTGGGATATCGAACATACTAATACCGCCGACGGTACTAGTTACTAATACATAAAGGATTATTGTACGGAGATTCGGCAAAGTTATGTAGAAAAACTGCTGAATTCCGTTTGCACCATCAATCTCTGAAACCTCATACATTTCAGGATTAAGCCCTAAAACACCTGAAATGAGAATTAGCATTGTAAAACCGTACCACATCCAAAACTGAATAAATGACACTATATTCTGTGCTGAAGTTCGGCTATTCATAAACTGGAAAGGCTCATCAATTACACCAAGGCTTTGGAGAAGATAGTTAACCGGCCCTGTGGGGAACATGAATAGTGCACTAAAGAGAATGGCCACCGAACCGGCTGTGATAATGTTCGGCATATAGAACAGTACCTTAAATGCACCTTGACCTTTGATTTTATTTCTATGACGCGTAAACCATGCTGTTAAAAGTAATGCAAGTAGAATTTGTGGAACAAAGTTCACTATCCAAATTCTAAATGTATTATACAGTGATGTTTGGAAAAGCTGGCTTTGAACTACAGTAACAAAATTTTCAAAAGGATTATCAAGGACTTTGAAGTTAGTAACTCCGGCTCCTTGTAAGTCGGTAAAACCGATGATTGCTGTGTAGCCAAGTGGGTAAAGCATGAATGCTAAAAATGCTAAGACAAACGGAATTGAGAAAATATATCCGTACTTAGCATAGTTGATACCTTTACGTCTTTGCCCCATAAAGAAACCTCCTAGCGTTATGTAGTGAAAAAAAAGTGGGGCGGCGGAAGTCGCCGCCCCGAAAGAGCATACTTAGTGAATTATGTTATCTGCTTGGAATTGCAAGTACATCAAAGATGTATGCTTTGAAGTCAGCAAATGCTTCTTCGCGGGTTTTTTCGCCCATGAAGTATTGTGTAGCTTGATCTTCAAATGCTTGGTTTATGGTTTCATCGAATGGTCCGAAACCTCTACCTGAAGCACCAGCACCGGCAGGAACAAAGATATCATTCATGTCTTGTCCGCCAAGGAAGTCAAGAGTACCGTCAGATCTTGCTAAAACAACACCTGAACCAACTGCGTCTTTGAATATTCTGCCATCAACATAATATTGAGCTTGATCCGGGAACAATTCACTTCCTGCAAAGAGGTTTCCGTTCGCAAAGTATTGTTGGAATCCTGTTTCTGAATGGTCAACAGTGATCCATCTGATGAGTTCAGCAATTCCGCCGCGTATGCTTTCGTCACTGTTCTCATTAGCAAATACCCATGTTCCGCCCCATGTGAATGGAACAGGTGCATGTGTGATCGCCCAGTCGCCGAATGTGTCGCCAGCATTTTCAGCCATAACATAGTTGATCAACCATGCTGGACCGAGGTATCCGAGAATTGGTCTTTCTGACGCACCGCTCATGCCTGCAAACCATCCCTCAGACCAAGAGGCAACTTTAGTTGTGAAATCGTCATTATATAGTGAGTATCCAACATCGAAGAATAATTCGCGTTCCGGACTGATCTCCAGATAACCATCAACAATCCATGGAGATGTTGCGGCACTTCTGATTGCTTGCCATGCATCGCCTTCACCGGCTAGCATTGCAACACCGTGTGCATATGCTTCTTCTGCTGCAACTAGGAATTGATCCCATCCTGGGCCAACAATGTTGCCAACTTCTACAGGATCATCTGTGCCCCAGATATCAATAGCAAGAGAACGACGATAGATGAATCCGCTTCCCGTCATTTGGAAAGGAAGTGCAACTACTTCGTTGTCAGATGGACGTGTGCCCAGCTCAACTGCATATGGAGCTACTGCCGCTGCAGCGATTAGTGGCGCAACCGGCTCACCAAATAGTTCTGAATATGGAAGAGCAAAACCAGCCAACTCATATTGCGAATAGTTCAGAACAAATGCTGCTTCAGCAGTAAAGATGTCAGGTGCATCCGCACCGCCGCCAAGTAGGGCTGCGTTAAGTGCTTCTTGATATCCGCCACCGTCTGTACCAATTACTGTGACAACAATCTCGTAATCGAAGTCAGGGTTCATTTCTTGGAAACGTAGAATTGCATTTGGAACTTCATCCGTGAAGCTCCAGACATTGATGGTGTTACTGTCACCACCGCCGCATCCGACTAACAGTGTTGTTAGCATAATCGCGACTATGACCAATGCTAGAATTTTTTTCATGGGATCCTCCTAATTATTATTAATTTTTTGTCTGTTATGTGCAATGTCAGTTAATTTTGAGTATTTATATCAAATTAACGTGCACGTGCACAATTTGTTAACCCAATATACATTAATATATTTTACGTGTCAAGATATTAAAAGTAATAAATGCATTATTGTGTACATTTAACAATAAATTGTATAAAATATTGTGCAATAACACATCTGAGTAGTAATTTGAGGATTCCGAATCAAGTTTATAATGGCGGATTTACGATTCAAATGCGTTTTGCTACAACCGCATTTGTGGTTGCGAGCACTATGTTTCGACTAATTTAAATAAAATGAAAGTACTATTGTACTGTTTTGTTGATTGACACATTAATAATTATGTGGTTATATAATGTCAATAAATTCTAGCAAATCAGTATTTAAAAGTGCTTTGAATGAATTGGGAATTATGCGTGAATTTTTGTGATTGAGCACGAGAGAAAATGGACTGTAATGAATAATACTATAGGTTTTCTTTTATTTTGATTTCAATTTCTGTATAATTTAACTCGTTTTCCGGAAGCGTTCCCATTGAGAGATAGTTCAATAGTATGTCAAGTGGCAGTGCTCCTTGAGTGGCGGGCTGTTGTGCAATTGTAACAGTCACGACTTCATCTTCGACAAGTTGGCAAATGGGAGCTGTTGCGTCAAAACATACGATTTTAATTTTTCCGGCTAGACCAAGCTCATTCACAGCACGGCAGACACCGCCTACACCTGAAGCAGTTATGTATAACGCATTGATATCTGGGTGCTTTGATAACATTTCATGAGTTGAAATATAACTTTCTTCGCCCTCTTCATTGTTAACTGCGACATCGACAATTTTTAGATTCGGATAGAGGGCATTGGAATAGTCAGAGAAACCGGCGATTCTTTCAGAGTTACAAAGTACGCTTGGTGATCCGGAAATTATACCAATATTTGCAGCACCTGCTGTGATCAGATTCATTATACCTGCAGCAGTTTCGCCACATTTGTAATAATTACTTCCCACATATGCGAGCCTGCCGCAATCCAGGATGTCAGAGTTTGAGGTTACAACGGGGATGCCCATTTCAGTAAGTTCTCGTAGCTTTTCAGCTACCTTTGGATGGTTGATAGCAGTAATGACAAGCCCATTTATACCGAGCTCGACAAGTTCTTCAATACACTTTACCTGCGCGTCCGGATCGTATACGCCTGATTCACGCACTTCAACAGTGACACCATACTCCGAAAGCTCGGTGGCACGACTCTCAATACCTGAGAATACATCTGCGAAGAACGAATTTTCGTCCAGCACGCCAAAGAGGACAAAGCCGAACTTTAATTTCTTTTTCCTAACAGCGAGATTCTTCCCGGCGACATTGGGTGAATAGTTCAAAGATTTAATTATCTTGCGAATACTCTTTTCTGTTTGCGGATTGACAGAGCCTCTGTTGTTTATAACGCGGTCAACAGTCCCGCGGGAAACCCCAGCAAGTTTTGCAATTTCTTTCATTGTAGCCATAATAGTATTTCCTTACAAAGTTTTATTTTGTAGTAAATTTTTTCAACTAGAGAATAAACATCATAACATAAAATTGTAAATAATGTAATTATATTTTTAAGGTGGGTTAAATTATGAAGTTTCTTATTGGCATTGATCTCGGAACATCCGGCACAAAAACCGTACTTTTCAGTGAGGACGGCGTTGCAGTTTGTTCAGCAACCGAAGAATATCCGCTATATCAGCCACATAATGGTTGGGCAGAGCAAGATCCGGCTGACTGGTGGAATGCGTGTATTGCGACAGTACGAAAAGTTTTGTCTGAATCAGGAGTGAACCCCGGAGATATAGCCGGAATCGGTTTCTCCGGTCAGATGCATGGGCTTGTTATGCTTGATGAGCATGGTGAAGTGGTTCGTAACAGTATTATTTGGTGTGATGGACGTACAGCCGATGAGTGTGCTGAAGTCATGAAGCGTGTTGGTGAGTCAAGACTTGTTGAATTGACAGCAAATCATGCTTTAACCAGCTTCACTGCCGGAAACATACTTTGGGTTCGCAATCATGAGCCAGAAAATTATAAGCGTTGCAGACATATACTTTTGCCTAAAGATTATATCAGATATAAGCTGACAGGGGAGCTGGGCATGGAAGTCAGTGATGCCTCCGGTATGAATATGCTTGATATAAACGAGCGTGTATGGTCGGAAGAAGTATTGAGTAAGCTTGAAATCGACATTGATATGCTTCCGGTAGTAGGCGAGTCGTCTGATATCGCCGGTAGTATTACCGCTGAAGTAGCTTCATTGACAGGGCTTGCTGAGGGCACACCTGTTGTATATGGTGCAGGTGATAATGCGGCGGCGGCTATCGGAACCGGTGTTGTTGAAAGCGGAAAAGCCTTTATAACAATCGGAACATCCGGCGTGTTGTTTGCACATTCTGACAGTGTTGCAGTTGATGCCGGTGGTCGAGTAAATACTTTCTGTGCTGCCGTGCCTGATTCCTGGGTTGTATTTGGCTGTACTATGGCTGCTGGAATGTCCTTGCAATGGCTTCGCAACAACTTCTTCCAGGCAGAGATGAGAACTGCAGAGGGCTTGGGCAAAGATCCATATACAATTATGACAGAGCAAGCTGAAAGAGTTCCGATTGGAGCAAATCGTTTGATGTTTATGCCATATCTCATGGGAGAGCGTAGCCCGATTCTTGATCCTAATGCTCGTGGTGTTTTCTTCGGTCTGTCTGCAATACATACGAAATATGATATGCTACGAAGTGTAATGGAAGGTGTCATCTTTGCACAGAGACAGTGTTTGGACGTGCATCGTGAAATGGGTGTTGAGTTTAAAGAAATATATGCCACAGGTGGTGGCGGCACAAGCCCGCTATGGCGTCAAATGATTGCAGATAACTTCAATTTGCCCGTTGTTACGATTAAGAACAGAGAGGGCCCCGCACTCGGTGCAGCGATACTGGCGGGTGTTGGTACGGGTCTATATTCGAGTGTTCCTGAAGCTTGTAATCGCATTATAAAGGTAAATGAGCCACAACTACCAAATGCAGAAAACGCAAAGAAATATGACCCATATTATAAGCTGTACTGCGACCTTTACCCAAGCATGAAAGATAATTTCCAAACTTTGGCGAAACTGTGATTTGAATAACTAAGAAATTGTCGCTTGTAAACATTTTGTGAGCAAGCGACAATTGCATTTATTGATTGGAAGACAGACTAATAATATAGCATCATTTATAGGAGGGATATTTTGGATACATTTTTTGCATTTGTGATTCTAATTTTCATAATATCTTTAATTGCTTGCGTCATCATTTTTTATTTTTTGTTTAAAGCAAGAAAGGAAGCAATTCTTGCCACAGAAAATACGGACAAAAGCCACTTTGTCGTTTCGCGTATATCAAAGCATTTGAGAAGACTTAGTTTTATTTTAATCCCTATTTATGCAATAATATTAATCATTATACTGTTGCTCACTGAAGTGAGATTTCCTATAATGATCATATTGGCGTTAATTTGTGGGATATCTTTGATTGTGCAGTCATATTGGAAGATAGAAGTGAGTGGAGATACACTTTATCAAAAAAGTCTGTTTCGTCCAAAAAGGGTTTTCACATTTTGTGATATCAAACGGGTTGAAATAAAACCACAAGGTAAGGTTGCGCTTTATTCTGATGAAGGGGAACTCTTTTCTGTGAAGAAGAGCTATGTAAATTACGACGCTTTTATGAATCGTTTAGCTGAATTAAACATAGTCGGAGTTGATGAGTTAATCGCAAGCAGAAAATAAGGTCTAGCAAGGAAAGAGAGAGGTATTATGAAAAAGCTTTTATACATTGTCATGTTGTTAATTTTGATTGCAGTTCTTACTGCTTGCTTGAGTGATGAAGTGTATGATGTATATATCAACGACGATGAGATTATTTATGTAACACCAATTGATGATGAATTTATCAGCGGTGATCCAATTGAATGGGGGCAGATAACAAGTTTTTCAGCTCGTTGGGGAGATTTTCATGGTGGTCATCAATCATTTCAAATCGAAAAAATCGGCGATGAGTATTTCTTCAACACAACAGGCGAAATGGGTGTTCAGTTTTTTGTTCCGGCAGATCAGGTGATTGCAAGTTACAATGTTGAAGAGCTTCAAAATATCTTAGAAAGCAATAATATGGATAGCTGGAATGGATTCAGAGGGAGATTGTGCGACTACTGTACGAGCGACTGGGGGTTCTCACTTGAATTTGAAGTGGACACCGGTTACACAATAAGCATGACCGCAGCGTGTAATTCACCTTCGGGGTTCTCATACGGCTTTGCGGAACTTAGTGCTTTCTTGTTCAGCCTATCTGATCAGTATATGACAGAACCGGAGTGGGGCAACTTAGAATTTTTTCAATTTAGATATAGGACTATCTGGCCTGAAACAACATACACATTGCGTCTATTTGACGGTGATGTCGTATTCATAGATGGTGATGGTGGCTCGTGGCTGGTAGAAGACGAAGCACTGGAAGATTTGTACCAACTTATGATTGAGTATGGAATTGACCAGTGGTGGGATGGTCACCGTGAAGAAGATACCGGTGCCGGTTCTAATGCGATAAGATTTAACATATGGGTCCAGTACGATAATGATACAGAATTCTCTACATGGGGCGTGAGTCCGCGAGATAGATCTAATCCTAATAGACGGGATCATACAGTGTGTGATGCGACTAATGCACTGTTATACTTCTTCAGAAACATAGGAAGTTATACCATATCAAGAAGATGACAATTGCATAAAGAATATACATTGGCAAAATGAATGTATGAATAAAGACACAACTACCTATACACTCCTATATGTAGTTGTGTTTGTATACAATTTTACTAAATATGGTGATTTTTGTGAAAAACCTATTGATTAGTGGGTTTAGAAAGAGTATAATGTTGCTACAGTTTATGATTAGCCCAGACAGGGTGGTTTTCTCATAATTTTTTGCGTATGCAGGGCGATGAGACCCGTGCTAGCAAAAAGTTATGAGGAAATTACCCGGTATGGGTGAGGATTGAGTTGTGAGCAATTCATATTATATTTGCAACGGAAAGATGGTGTTTACTCTGTATCTAAAATCACTAGAAATTCAAGGATTTAAGTCATTTCCAACGGCAACTCGTCTTACGTTTGACAAGCCAATAACCGGTATTGTAGGACCAAATGGAAGTGGTAAATCGAATATATCAGATGCCATACTTTGGGTTATGGGAGAACAGTCTTCAAAGACTTTGCGTGGCGGCAAAATGGAGGATGTTATATTTGGCGGAACCCAAAGGCGTCCACAAAAGAGCTTTGCAGAAGTATCTTTAATCTTAGACAACTCTGATGGTCGACTACAGATTGATACTTCTGAAGTTATGCTTACGAGAAGATACTATCGCTCCGGCGAAAGTGAATACTATATTAACCAGGCTCTCGTTAGATTAAAAGACATGAATGATCTTCTAATGGATACTGGTCTGGGGCGTGAAGGTTATTGTATAATCGGACAGGGCAGAATCGCTGAGATTATATCAACAAAAAGTAAAGATAGGCGTGAAATATTTGAGGAAGCGGCAGGTATTTCGCGTTATCGTCATAGAAAAGATGAATCAGAGCGAAAACTTCAACAGACAGAAGAGAACTTACTGCGGATAGGTGATAAGATTTCCGAGTTGGAGCTTCAAATCGATCCACTGCGTGAGCAAGCAGAAATAGCGAAGAAATACTTGCTCTTGAGAGATGAGCAGCGTGGTCTTGAGATTTCAATGTGGCTACAAGAGCTAGAGACGCTTGCTTCTCGTTCAGAGAAAACAGAGATGGATCATATCACTGCAACACGTTCACTTGATGCAGTTACACTTGATCTAAATTCATTCTTTGATAATTCCGAATCATTGTCAGACTTGACTCGTGACAGTGATGTTGAAGCTGAATCTATCCGTGAATTGGTATCAGCGTCAGAAGGTCAACATGGCGAAATTGAGAGCACAATTGCTGTTTTGAAGTCTCAATTAAGTGGTAATAATGACCAGATAGAAAATATTGACCAGGAACTGCAAAGTCAGGATGAACAAGAGGGTGGCGTTGGTTCACGGATTCGTGACCATGAAGAGCGACTAAAGGTTATTGCAGAAGAGAAGTCGCAAAAAGATAAAAAGATGAATGAGCTTGTTGATGAGCTTCAAGAAATCTCTAATACAACAGGGGAGTCATCAGCGACCCAAAGTGAACTTCTCAAAAACGAAAATGATCTACAAGTATCTCATAGCGATAAAAAATCAGAACTTTCAGCTCTTGCATCACAGGCACAAGAGCTATTTGACATGGATGAGTCTGTTAAACAAGAGCTTGCCGGAGCAAAAGAAGAACTCAAGAGTCGCGAAAAGGAACATTCACGTTGTACCAAAGAGCTGGAAAAGGCAAAAGAAGAAGCAGAGTCTCTGGAGAATATTCTGAAAGGACTTACAATCAAAGCTGAAAACCGTATAAAGAAAGCCGCAAAGGTAGGGGAGACCGTTGAGCGTTTGTCATTTGATCTGCAAACACTTGAATCAAGAAAAGCTTTGTTGGCTGAAATGGAAAGAGATTATCAAGGTTACTCAAAATCCGTTAAGCGCGTCATGCAAGAGCGTTCACGTGGCTCACTGCGAAATATTCATGGAACTGTTGGCAGTCTGATCAAGACTGGCGAAGAGTATGCAATAGCTATAGAAACAGCTCTGGGTCATGCTATGCAGAACATTATTGTGGAAAGTGAAGAAGATGGCAAAGCAGCGATTAACTATCTAAAGCGTAGAGATGGCGGTAGAGCTACATTTCTTCCTATATCAACTGTCCAAGGTAATGTTCTTAGTGAAAATGAGTTCAGAAATGACAATGGTTTTGAAGGTTTGGCGATAAATCTCGTCGATTTTGATTCGAAATACGAAGGAATTTATGCAAGATTACTTGGTCGTGTGATTATTGCTGATGATCTAAATAATGCTGTCAAGCTTGCAAAAAAGCATAAGCATCGCTACAAGATAGTGACATTAGATGGACAAGTAATGAACTCCGGTGGTTCGATGACCGGTGGTTCTGCAGCTAATAATGCCGGAGTTCTTTCTCGTGCAAATGAGCTTGACCAGCTTGCCGGACGTATCAATTCATGCAGTGACGAACTGGCTAATGCACAGCGTGAACACGCTGAATGTGTCCGCGAGAAAACAGCAGCAGAGTATGAACTAAGTACAGCGACTGCTGAGTTACAAACTGCGAAAGAAGATGTGATGAAGCAGGAGCTTGAAGAATCTCATCGCGCTCTATTGCTCACTGCAATTAATGATAATATTAAATCTTTTGAAGAAGAGATGAGCTCAATTGAGGGCAGAATTGAACAAAATCTAGAAAAAACCGAACTGCTGAAGAAAGAAATCGTTGGCGTCGAAACCGACATATCAGAGCTGAAAGAGAAGATCGAAGAAGCAATCCGTGGTCACGAACGTCTTGCTCAAGAGCGTGAACGTGTGAACTCTATCATCGCGGAGTTGCGAGCTGAAGTTGCGGCACTGGATGCGGAGTCAGATTCGTTGACGAAGTCTGTAAGTGAGCTAACAGAGCTCCGTGACCAAATGTATGATAGCCGTGAGCGTCAATTAGAGACAATTGCAGGGCTGAAATCTAAGAATGACAACATACTTTCTGATATAGCTGAATATGAACGAAAAGCGGTGAAAACTCTTGATGAAATTGAGTCTCACAAAGAGCGTTTGACGAAGCTAAATGAGAAGAAATTTGAAATTGAAGAAAAACGTAATGCTCTAAACAAATCAATAAAGGATAAAAATGAAGAGCAAATTTTGCTACAGAATGAGTGCTCAAGACTTGAGCAAAGAAAACAAAGCATTGAAATGGAAGAAAAGCAAATTATTGACAAGCTTTGGGATCAATATGAACTTTCCAGATCAGCTGCCGCAAATGCGGGTGCACCAATTGAGAGCGTCAAGTCTGCACAGAAGCGCATAAGTGCAATTAAGCGTGAAGTTTCTGATTTAGGCAACCCCAATATCGGTGCAATTGATGAGTATGAGCGTGTAAGCACCAGATATGACTTCTTGACATCTCAACGTGATGATGTCGAAAAAGCAAAGCTTGAACTGGTTGGAATCATAGATAAAATCACTGCAGAAATGCGTATGATTTTCACCTGCGAATTCGATAAAATCAACACGAGTTTCCAAAAGACATTCAAAGAGTTATTTGGTGGCGGTCGAGCTTCACTTGTACTCGAAGATCCGGATGATGTGTTGAATTGTGGTATTGATATTCAGGTTCAACCGCCCGGAAAGTCTTTGAAAACCATTTCTTTGTTGTCCGGTGGTGAAAAAGCATTTGTAGCAATTGCAATTTACTTTGCAATATTGAGTGTACGTCCACCTCCATTTGTTGTAATGGATGAGATTGATGCGGCCCTCGATGATGCTAACGCATTGCGTTTTGCTGATTATATGCGTCGTATGTCAGATAGAACTCAAATGATAGTTATATCTCATAAGAGAGGCACGATGGAAGAAGCTGATGTATTATATGGTGTGACAATGCAAGAACATGGTGTGTCGAGCATGATAAGCTTGGATCTTGCGGATGCAGAAAAGCACATGAGAACCAAAGTGCGAGTCAATTAAATCAATCACAGCGAAAGAGATGGTCATAACATGAAGTTTTTTAATAAATTACAAGAGGGACTAACCAAGACAACCAAACAACTTGGCGCATTGTTCGCATCCTTTACGGGTGCGGACGATGATTTTTATGACGAACTTGAAGAAACTCTAATAATGGCAGATATCGGTGCAGAATCTGCTGTGTCCACTGTCGAGTTGTTACGTGAGATCGTTATAAAAGAAGGGTTGAGAGGGGCAGATGAGATAAAAGGTGCTCTTGCACAGATTTTATCTGATCGTTTAGCAACTGCCGATCCAACAATAAAACTAGATACGAAACCGTCAGTAATACTTGTCATAGGTGTAAACGGTGTTGGTAAAACAACAACAATTGGCAAACTGGCATTAAAGTATGTCAATGAAGGTAAGAAAGTGTTGCTTTGTGCCGGAGATACTTTTCGTGCAGCAGCCGGAGAACAATTGTCGGTCTGGGCGGATCGTGCCGGAGCAGAAATTATTCGACGTGATGAGGGTGCAGATCCTGCATCTGTTGTATTTGATGCCATCAGTGCATCAAAGGCTCGTGGTGTAGATATTATAATATGTGACACTGCCGGTCGTTTACATAATAAATCTAATTTGATGAATGAACTTGGCAAAATACACAGGATAATCAAACGCGAATTGCCGGATGCGAGCATGGAGACCCTACTCGTAATAGATGCAACAACCGGTCAAAATGGACTAATTCAGGCTCGTCAGTTCAAGGAAGCGACAGACATCTCCGGTATCGTGTTGACAAAGCTAGATGGCACTGCAAAGGGCGGAATTGTTATTGCAATCGTTGATGAACTCAATGTGCCTGTAAAGTTGATTGGTGTTGGTGAAAAAGCAGATGATTTGCTTGATTTTAATGGTAATGAATTTGCAGAGGCAATATTGACATAGCTTGTGAATAAAAGGTAGCATAATTACAGAATCTGAATAATTGCACCTTCTGGATTCTGCGACTTCGCGCAGAATGACGTTTGTCTTTAAGCGCTAAGAATGGCAGAAAAGTAAAAGAGAGGCTGATTTAATGAAGTTTGTGCTTGCGACAGCCAACCTGGGGAAAATAAAGGAAATGCGTAATATTCTTTCCGGGTTTGGCATTGATATTGTTACTCGTGATGAACTTGACATTGATATTGAGGTTGAAGAAACAGGCACAACTTTCTCGGAAAACGCTCGCCTAAAGGCTGTAGCAATCAGTGAGCTTTCAAATTTGCCGGCAATTGCAGATGATTCCGGTCTAGTTGTTGAGGCTCTAAATGGTGAGCCGGGAGTTTACTCCAGCTCATATGGCGGTGAGAGTTTAACTACAATAGAACGAAATGAGTATTTGCTACGAAAAATGGAAACGATGGAACAAAGAGGCGCGAAATTCGTCTGTAATATAGTGTGCGTCTTTCCTGATGGTAAAGAATTAATTGCGACTGGTGAGTGTTATGGTTCGATATCAACCAAGCCCGCCGGATCAGGCGGCTTTGGATATGATCCTGTTTTTATTCCCGATGGGAAAAACAAAACCATGGCCGAACTTACTCAAGATGAGAAAAATGCCATTTCTCATAGAGGTAACGCACTCAAGAACTTCACAGATTTACTTAGACTGACTAATGCGGGTGAAAATGTATGAGAGTTGGAATTTTCGGCGGTTCATTCAATCCACCGCACATAGGGCATGTTAATGCAACAAAATCTGCTTTTTCTCAATGTGAGTTGGATCACCTTATAGTAATTCCAGCCGGTACTCCGCCACATAAAGATCTGCCACCAAATTCACCAACACCTGAAATGCGTTTGCAGATGACAAACAATGCTTTTTCATATGAGTGTGATGATTCCGATTGCTCAAAAGAAATTAAAGAAATATATAAGAACATTGAAGTTTCTGATATCGAGATTTTTAGTCGAGACAGAAATTACACCATAGATACTGTTAATAAAATTAGAGAAGAGTATCCGGACGCAGAGTTGTTTTTGCTTGTTGGTACTGATATGTACACAACCCTTGACACATGGAAGGACAGCGATCTTTTACTAAAAGAGGTTACGCCGATTGAGTTATCCCGTGAGGTCATACCGATTTCTTCTTCAGAACTGCGTGGAATGTTTTCTCAAAGAAAAGGCAGAGATTATGTCGCAGATTCGAATTACGCATTAATTATTGGTAAAAGACTATATGGGTCTAAGTCCGATTGGGATTGGCTTCGTCAACAAGCATATTCAATGTTAGATCCGCTTCGGATTCCACATGTTGTTGCCTGCGAAGCTGAGGCATGCCGCTTAGCAGAGCGTTGGGAAGTTAATATCGATGAAGCGCGAGAGGCAGCAATCCTACACGATATCACAAAGAAACTTGATTTTTACGAGAATATGTGTATAATTTCTAAGCATGGCGTAACTTTTGAAAAGCACGGAAAAAATGGGGAAAAACTACTCCATTCAATAACCGGCGCACTAATTGCACAGACAAAATTTGGCGTTTCTGATACAGTTTCTGAAGCAATCAAGTGGCACACAACCGGCAAGGCCGGAATGAGTATGCTTGAGAAGGTAGTTTATATTGCTGATTATATTGAGGAGACTCGCTGTTTTCCCGGAGTCGATGAACTTAGAAAATTAGCTTATACAAACATTGACGAAGCAATGTTATTAGGATTAGATATGACAGTTGAAGACCTAAAGTCACGCGGAATATCTCCAGACATTTCAACAACCGAAGCGATTAATGACTTCAAATGCATTATTTCACTTCACCCATAGCGAAAGGATGAACAAAATCAATGAGATTCATAGGCAGTGGCAGCAAGAGAAAAAGTCCACAAAACAATAGTGGTGCGGGCAACAGACCACAAAATGGTAGGCCACCGAACGGTGCACAAGGTAATAGAGCTGGTCAAGCCGGCGGCACAAGCAGATATGCAGCAGCATCGGCAGCTTCAAGAAGACCACCGTCGCCACAGAACAATCAAAATCAAAATAGAGCACCTGAACGCTCAGAGAGAAGATCACCAAAATCAAAAAGAACTGCTCGAATTATTATCGCTGTTGTATGTCTACTGGCGGTAATTGGGTGTTCTGCATTTGCGATTGTTAGATGGCGAATTCAGCCATTTTATGACTTTTTCTTTAGACCTGATGAAAACATACTAGCTGTTATACAAGATGATGGGAACGCAACACTTTTCAACCCTGATAACCCTGATGAGATTATTACTGCTGAAGAAGAGCGAGAGGGCGAAAGAGGAAGTAGATTAGCGGCTCTTGATGAAAGAAACACAGATAAGTTTACATTCCTCATCCTCGGAATTGACTATCATGCCAATACCGATGCGATTATGGTAGCTACATTTGATTCAGTTGAATCTACACTGGAAGTGGTCAGCATACCACGAGATACACTTGTTAACGTCAGTTGGAACGTACGAAAAGTAAACTCGATAATGTCACAAATGAATCATAGGTTTAGAAATGAGCCAAATCGTGAAGAAGTAGCAATGCAAGCAACTGTAGAACACTTTAGTGATATACTTGGATTTAATGTTGACTTCTGGGTAACAATTAATCAACCTGGTTTTACTAGATTAATTGACGCAGTCGGCCCAATTGATTTCTATGTGCCCGGGAATATGGATGAGTATGGTATTCAAGTTAGCAGAGGACAGCAGAGATTAAATGGTGAACAAGCGCTAACTGTAATGAGAACAAGACGAATATATGCAAATGCTGACATAGGTAGAGTTAATACGCAACAAGACTTTTTGCATGTTTTAGCTGGCCAGATTCTTGCTAGAAGAGATCAAATTTCTGTTCAAGATTATGCAAATATTTTTATCGGAAATGTAAGAACGGATATTCAGCTTAATCATTTAGTATGGCTTGGGAGAGAATTATTAACTTTAGATCCGGAGGATATTAACTTTACAATTATGCCTCACTCACTTGCCACTATAAACAGAGGGTCTTATGTTACAATTAATGTAGATGAGTGGCTTGAGCTCATTAACTCAACAGTGAATCCGTTATATAGAGATATAACAATTGAGGATGTCAGTATATTGACACATGATGCGAATAGACGACTCTTTGTCACAGATGGAGAATGGCGAGGTAGCCCAACCTGGGGCGGCGGTCCCGGACGTTAGATAGAAACAACTTGTTTTGAATATTGAAAGGAACTGATAATTTTAATGCTGACACCAAAAGAAGTAGCAATGAATATTGTAACGACTCTTGATAGCAAGAAAGCCAGAGACATAAAACTACTACGAACAACTGATGTTACTGTTCTTGCGGATTACTTTGTAATATGCACTGCAGGCTCAACAACACAGTTGAAGACACTTTCTGACGAAGTGGAAAAGCACATGAAAGACTTAGGTGAAGTGCCACTTCGTCGTGAAGGTCACAGATCAGGTGGTTGGATTCTGATTGATTTCGGATGTGCAATTGCTCATTTATTTCTACAAGAAGAACGTGAATTTTATACATTAGAACGCCTGTGGGGCGATGCTGAATATGTTGATATCAGCACAGTAATTGAGCCAAACTGATTCAGTAATTTAAGTATATAGTGAAAGGAATCGTCATAACAATGAAATATGACTTTATTGGAATAGAAAATAAGTGGCAGGAAAAGTGGGAGGCTGAAAAGCCTTTCGCCGCATTTAACGATAGTTCTAAAGAGAAGTATTATGTACTGGTTGAATTTCCTTACCCATCCGGAGAAGGTCTTCATATTGGGCATCCAAGACCGTATACTGCTATGGATATTGTTGCGAGAAAAAGACGAATGGAGAATTACAATGTCCTTTTCCCAATAGGTTTCGATGCATTTGGACTACCGGCAGAGAATTATGCAATTAAAAATAAAATTCATCCTGCGGTGATAACTGCTGAAAGAATAAAACTTTTCACTAAACAATTAAAAAAACTAGGCTATAGCTTTGATTGGGATAGATGTGTAGATACCACTGATCCTGATTACTACAAATGGACACAGTGGATATTTCTTAAGTTCTTTGAAAAAGACTTAGCATACAAGGCTCAAATTCCTGTGAACTGGTGTACATCTTGTTTATGTGTTCTTGCAAATGAAGAAGTTGTTGATGGCGTTTGTGAACGTTGTGGCTCTGAAGTTGTAAGACGTGAGAAAAGTCAATGGATGCTTCGTATCACTAAGTATGCACAAAGACTCATTGATGATCTTGATGATGTAGACTATGTTGAACGCGTAAAGATTCAACAGAGAAATTGGGTTGGACGTTCTGATGGTGCAGAGATAAACTTCAAAACAACTACCGGAGATACAATCTCAGTTTTCACAACGCGACAAGATACTTTGTATGGTGCAACATATATGGTTATTTCTCCGGAGCATTCCTTACTTCAAAAATGGAAAATTGAAAACTCTGAAGAAATTGAGCAATATCAAGTTGCTGCTGCAAAGAAGTCTGACTTTGAACGTACAGAACTTGTTAAAGAAAAAACCGGAGTTGAGGTTAAGGGCGTACGTGCAATAAATCCCGCTACAGGAAAAGAAATACCGATTTTTATATCAGACTATGTTTTGGCGTCTTATGGTACTGGTGCAATCATGGCCGTTCCGGGTCATGACGCTCGCGACTGGGAGTTTGCCAAGAAATTCGGATTACCAATAATTGAAGTAGTGTCCGGTGGAGATGTAGAAAAAGAGGCCTATACTGATTGTGATACCGGAACAATGGTTAACTCACCTTTAATTGACGGCTTAAATGTAGATGATGCCAAAGTTAAAATAACTAATTGGCTTGTTGAAAACAAGCTAGGGGAGAGCAAAGTAAATTATAAACTTCGTGATTGGGTGTTTTCCAGACAACGCTACTGGGGAGAACCAATTCCTATTGTTCATTGCGATTCATGTGGCTTTGTGCCACTTCCTGAAAGTGAGCTACCACTGGTGCTTCCTGACATTGAGAACTACCAGACAACAGAGACAGGGGAGAGTCCTCTTGCGGCCTTAACCGACTGGATTAAAACGACATGTCCAAAATGTAAAGGACCGGCTGAAAGAGAAACTGACACAATGCCGCAGTGGGCAGGATCAAGCTGGTATTATCTCCGCTATTCAGACCCAAATAATAATGCAGAACTTGCCTCAAAGAAAGCTTTAGACTATTGGACTCCTGTTGATTGGTACAATGGCGGTATGGAGCATACAACTTTGCATTTGCTTTACTCACGCTTTTGGCACAAGTTCTTATATGATATTGGGGTTGTAAAGACGTCAGAACCTTATGCGAAGCGTACAAGTCAAGGTTTTATTCTAGGTGAAGACGGACAAAAAATGAGTAAGTCTCGAGGAAATGTGCTAAACCCTGATGACATAATTGCTGAATATGGGGCAGACACGCTTCGTTTATATATTATGTTTATTGGCGATTTTGAGAAGACGGCACCTTGGTCCCAAACATCAGTTAAAGGATGTAAGAGATTCCTTGACAGAGTGTGGAATTTGGCTAATACTAAACTCGAGGATGAATGTTACTCACTTACTGACGTATCGGCAGAGCACGAAGTAGCCATACACAGAGCGATAAAAAAAGTCAGTGGTGATATTGAAAACATAAAGTTTAATACGGCTATTGCAGCACTTATGTCACTTGTAAATGACTTCTATAACAAGACACCAAATAAAGCTGAACTAAAGGTGTTATTAACGCTTTTATCGCCATTTGCACCACATATTGCTGAAGAGCTATGGGAAATACAAGGGTTCGAAGGCTATGCATCACAACAGTCATGGCCGGAGCATGATGAAAGTAAAACTATTGACTCGAGTGTGACCATGGCTGTACAAGTTATGGGCAAGTTGAGAAGCACAATAACTGTACCTCTTGATTCTGATGATGAAACCGTTATAAATACTGCAGTTGCAGACGAGAAAATCGTTAAATATTTAGATGGTAAGGAAATCATGCGAACAATTGTCGTAAAAAATAAGCTAATTAACCTAATTGCGAAGTAAGGAATCCGTTGCATCTATAATTCATAACTGTTTGTGGCTATATAGTGAAATGTAGTTGCAACAAGGAGTTCAACTAATGAGTAAACAGAAGCCTAGTAGTAATAAGAAAACCACGGCAATAGCTGATTATGCACCGACATATGAGTATATAACTACATATAAAGGTGAGAATTTCACGCCACTAGATCCAAACCCGCTTCAAATACATATCGAAGATATAGCACATTCATTGTCTTTAATGTGTCGAGCTAATGGACATATTGACTACTTTTTTTCAATTGCACAGCATTGTATTAACTGTGCAATTGAAGCAAAAGCTCGTGATTATTCAGCACACATACAACTGGCTTGTCTAATTCACGATGCTAGCGAAGCATATATATCAGACATTACCAGACCTGTAAAACAACACTTACGTGATTATATGAAAATTGAGAAACGCCTACAAGATACTGTTTATGAGAGATTTATAGGAACGACTTTAACTGAAGAAGAGACTGAGGCAGTTACTGCAATTGATAATGATATGTTAGTTTGTGAGTTTAATGCTTTGATGAAGAATAAAAAGATATTTGATTCAACTCCAAAACTTTTAAGTAAGCCATCATATGAGTTTAGAAATCCAACAGAGATAGAGACAGAGTTTTTAAAAGTATACTACGGAATAATGCATGCCGTTATAATACAAGGAAAATAGTTTCTTTTATAATTAACTTGAAATGAGAAGGCATACAGTTTTATACAGTGACTTTGAAAGAGCTGATTCTATTATATAATGTTCTATTTATTGCAGAATCGTAATTTACTCCCATTTTAAATAATTTAACCTACCCCACATTGAACAAAATCTTTATTTTGCTCAATGATGTGTTTGTGAAGATACAGATATTAGTGAAACGGACTACGTGACCAAATAGACATCCCCTAGCGAAATATGATATAATTTTGCTGAAGTGAACCTATATTATATCTGCAGTTGAACTTAGTAATACAAAGCTTTAAGGATGATATCATGGATTATAGAACAGAGTCCCCCGAAATTATAAGAGAGTTTCTTTTTTATCACGAGACTATAAAAACTCATTCGAAGAAAACCATTGATGAGTATTTTCTTGACTTGAGAACATTCTTCCGCTTTCTTAAGCTACAAAAGAAATTAGTTCCTGATGATACTGAGTTTAATGAAATTTCGATAATGGATATAGATTTTAAATTTGTCGAATCAGTAACCATCTCTGATGTATATGAGTACCTTGCGTTTCTAACACGTGATAAGAAAACTCAACAAAACAGCAGGTCTACAAAGTATGGTCTGAGTGCAAACTCAAGAGCACGTAAAACTGCTGTTATACGTTCATTCTATAAGTATTTGACTCTAAAGTCGAATAATAACCGACTCGAAAAGAATCCAGTTGCGGATCTCGATTCGCCCAAATTAAGAAAGTCACTTCCCCGCTTCCTAACACTTGATGAGAGTACAAGACTACTGAATAGTGTTGATGGTATGTATCGAGAGCGTGACTTTTGTATTTTGACATTATTTTTAAATTGTGGACTTCGAATATCAGAACTGGCGAATCTAAATATATCTGATATACGTGATGATTCACTGACTGTACTTGGTAAAGGTAATAAAGAACGACCGGTCTTTTTAAATGATGCCTGTATTGAAGCAATTAATGACTATTTAGCAGAAAGAAGTAAAACAGCACCTAAAAATGAAGTTGCACTATTCCTGTCAAGTAGACGAACAAGAATTAGCACGTCTACCATACATAGTTTAGTAAAAAAGCACTTGGCCGTTGCCGGACTGGACAGTTCCAAGTATTCATCACATAAACTGCGTCATACAGCCGCGACACTAATGCTAAAAGGCGGTGTTGATGTCAGAACCCTACAAGAGCTTCTTGGTCATGAACACTTAAATACAACGCAAATATACACTCATATTGAAAATGAAGACCTTCGTGAAGCTGCAATGCGATCCCCTCTTGCGGGATTCAAGAAAAAGAAAAGCACTTAGCTTTGCATTAATTTTCGTTTAGTATTATTGCGAGCTCGCGAATACCAAAGTATCGTGCCATATCAACGTCAAACATTTGAATTGGAATAAGTGCGTTATTAACGGGATGATAAAAATGCGACGGACTAGCTGCAGTTCTAAAATAAGTGGCAAATCCTGCCCCATAATTGTTAAATCCATAATTTAATAGTGCAATGCTGTCTGTGAAGCGATATTCACGTTCTGAACCCATTGTAACAGAAATAACTCTACGTTCATTGCGGATTGCTGTCCCTGAAAAGCACCATCCAGCCGGTGTAGTAAATCCGGTTTTAAAGCCGTCAGCACCTTCGAAGTTTCCTAACAACTGATTTGTATTATTTAAATCAATATCATTAAATGTTATACTTCTTTGCGATGTGAAATATAAAACATCCGGGTGCTCAGCAATGAGCGCTCGTGTCATTTCTGCCATACCACGAGCAGATATACGGTTATCCGGTGAGCCACCCCAGCTATCATGAAATGTCGCCTGAATACCGAGCTCTTCAGCTTTCCGGTTCATTTGTGCTACAAATGCTTCCTCACTGCCGAAGATAGCCTCACCCAATGCAACAGTCGCAGCACCGGCAGATCTTACGATAACTACGTCTAATAGCTCTCGTACTGAATATTGGTATTCATAAGAAAGTGGCACATTTGAAAACACTCTATCCAGAGAGAATTCACTCGTGCTTTCACTTATATCTACCATTGTATCCAAACTAATGATTCCATCAGAAATTGCGTCTAAGACCACGTGAACGGCAACCATTTTGAGCATACTGGCAGGTACTCTTTGTTCATCAGCATTATATTCATATATGGCAATACCTGTGTCAAAATCGATGACTATTGCTGCAGCAGAAGATAATGTATAGTCACCAATATCTCTAGCCATAGCTACAGACGGTAGCGTTATTGTTATACATAATAAGAACATCAAGCTAAAGCAAATGAATACTTTAGTTGATTTAGTGATTATATTTTTGAGAACTTTTTGCATACTAATGACCATGCCTTTCAGAAATCTTCTGTCACAAATCACTCCCGCTACTATCTATGTTCCCATTCCTTATATTCAAGAGCATGTTCATATAGTCGAACATAACTATTGTGTCTGCTCTTTTGAATATGTCCCTCTTTCAGTGCCTCTAATATTGAACATCCCAGCTCTTTGATATGAGCACAATCGCGAAATCGACACTTCCCCATGTATGGCTCAAACTCCGGAAACAAGTATTGTAGATTTTCTTTTTCAGAAATGAAGCCGGAATCAAATGCAGAAAAACCGGGAGTATCTGCAATCATTGCCCCGCAGCTTAATTTATATAGCTCGACATGTCTGGTTGTATGGCGACCTCTACCAAGCTTCTTGCTAATATCGCCAACAGAAATTTCAAAATCAGGATCAATGGAATTGAGTATGCTCGACTTCCCTACCCCGGAATTGCCGGTAAATGCACAAGTTGCTTTGCTAATTACATTCACGAGTTCATCTATCCCCTCACCTGATTTAGCACTTGTCCTGATTGTAACAAAACCAACGGCAGCGTAAATTGAGTATAGTTCTTCAGCGGCATTGAGATCAATTTTATTAATGCAAATAACCGGTTCGCAATTACTGTTTGTAGCTATTACAGTCATTCTGTCGATTAAATATGTGTCTGTAACAGGTATCGCACCTGACGCAATAATTACCATTTTATCAATATTTGCCAATGGCGGACGGACAAATGAATTTTTACGCGGTAATATTTCTGTGATAATACCTTTATTTGGTTCTGTCGCAGTATACTTAACTTGATCTCCAACAAGGGGAATGTTTTTATCAAGGCGGAAACGGCCGCGTGCTCTGCATTCGACCGTTTCGTCAGTGGATTGTACATAGTAGAACCCACTCATTGCTTTATATATGATTCCTTCTGCCATATAGTTGCCTATTTCCTTTGAAGTATCATTGCTTAGTCATCACCATCATCCGGCGGGTCCGGTGGAGGCGGCGGAGGCGGTGGAGTTGGAGTCGGAGTTGGCTCAGGAGTTGGGGTTGGGGTCGGAGTTGGAGTCGGAGTTGGGGTTGGCGGAGGTCCGGTTGAAACATTGATGACAATTACAGTACCCGGAGGAACTGATGTGCCGGCTCGACCAACTAAAAATACTGTTCCTGCCGGTGCAGTTGGATGTTCGTCAAGATGTACTTCAGGAATCAATCCTAGATCTCTCAATGTACTTTCAGCCACAGATTGTGATGTACCGACTAAGCCGGTTGGTACAGTTACCATGGTTTGACCACTACTAATTCTAAGGACAACTCTGTTACCAATCGCTAGAGGCTCACCTGCTGCGGGGATGGTTTCCAGTACAATGTTTGCAACAACATCATCAGATTCTACAAACTCTTCCACTATGTCTATATCCATGCGAAGGTTAATCAAATCGTTTCTGGCCCTGGTGAGATTCATGCCAACTAAATCCAGCATTTCAAGTGGTGGTTCTTCACCGGATGATACAAACAATGTAACTCTAATTCTGTCATTGCCAATCGTCGGACGTCGTTCAATTTCTGCGGCCGGGTCTTGAGAAATAACAACACCTTCCGGGACATAGTTATCAGTTTCAAATATTATTCTAAATTCAAACAGTTCATAATATTCCTGGTTCCGCTGAATTAGCTCAAGCTGCTGACCAACAAAATTGGGTATTACAATATCTTCGCCATCAGGGTCTCCCATCCAGTCGCTCAGAGATGTAATAATAAATACCGCAAGAATTACAATAAATATAACAACAATGAAGATTCCAACCATGGTTGCAGTGCTGGTGGATCGTCTCTTAGAGTCACGATATTCATTGTCAGTCATTTCATGCTTGCTACGAACAGGCGCAGGAGGTGGTGGACGATTTGCATTCTGTCTTGGAATTGCTCTTGTTTCATAAGGATCCGGCTCCAAAACATCTGCAGGCCTACTTGCAACTCCCGGAACTGCGTAGTTAAAGACTCTTCCGGGTTGCTTACGAAACTCTTCTAAATCATGAAGCATCTCTTCTGCTGATGCAAAACGCATACCTACATCCGGTTCCATTGCGTGCATTGTTATTTCTTCAAGACCAACCGGAATATCAGGGTTAATATCACGTGGCAATAATGGGATTGCACTTATATGTTGAATTGCGACAGAAACGGCTGACTCTCCAACAAAAGGTAAGCGGCTGGTTAGCATTTCATACATAACGACACCAACTGAATAGATGTCGGAACGTACGTCTATTTGACCGCCTTTGGCTTGTTCAGGTGAAATATAATGCACAGAACCAAGGGCTTCCTGTGTCAATGTATTTTGAACAGATAATAGTCTGGCAATTCCAAAGTCAGCAACTTTTACACTACCATCTTTAAGGATCATAATATTGTGAGGCTTTATATCACGATGAATGATTCCTCTAGAATGTGCGTGCACGAGTGCTTTTGTTATTTGAGTGGAAAAATGCAGTGCTTCTTTCCAGTTCAGCAAGCCTTTTCTGTTAATATATTGTTTCAATGTAATACCTTCAATTAACTCCATAACAATATATTCAGTATTCCCACTTCGGCTAACATCATATACAGCGACTATGTTTGGGTGTGACAACATAGCAACCGCTTGTGACTCTGTGTAAAAACGACGTTGGAATTCCTCGTCACTTGCCAAGTCTTCTTTCAGTATTTTTATTGCAACTTGGCGGTTTAATCGGTGACAGAGTGCTTTATACACATATGCCATACCACCGACACCGATAAGTTCTAAAATCTCATATCGGTTATCGAGCACCCTTCCAAGATATTTGTCATTGCTTTCCATTTATATGTTCATCCCTTTCGTAAAAAAGTAGCAGTACGAAGATTATTTTTTTAGTATAACTACTGTAACATTGTCAGGTGCACCTCGCTCTAATGCCATATCGACAAGTACTTCGCAATTCTCGCGAACAGTCACCCCACGTTGTAACTCGCTGTGAATTTCTCTATCAGATACAACATTTGTAAGTCCATCTGAACATAGAATAATTGAATCATTTGGCTCCATGAAAATGTAGAATATATCCGGTATCTCACTATCAGCGGTACCTAATGCGCGTGTAATTAAATTTCTGTTTGGATGAGTATGAGCTTCGTTGCGAGTAATCTCGCCTCTTTCAATCATATCTTCGACAACAGAGTGATCTCTGGTTATTTGAGTTATGTTCTTTGAAGAAAGATGATATAGTCTACTATCTCCAACATTTGAAACAACAACTCCATAACTTGTTGAAACAGCAGCTGTTAGAGTTGTTCCCATGCCGGAAAGATCTTCGTCAATAATACTTTTGTTAAATACAGAGGTATTTGCGATATCTACTGCTTTTGTCATTAGAACTGCTATATTAGTAAGATCGCGATCATCATCGAGATCATCTATGTGATTATCCATGAAGTCCATGAATGTGTCAGCGGCGAGCTTGCTGGCAATGTTACCTGCATTTGCACCACCCATGCCATCACACACGACGAGGACAGCAGTGTCATTTGTTTCACTAATCGATATTTGAAAGACATCTTGATTATGTTTTCGTACTTTGCCGCAATCTGTTATGCCCCATAATTCCATAAAAAACTATTTCCTTTTATTCAGTACCCGACGTCGTAATTGTCCGCAAGACGCATCTATGTCTGCCCCTAAGCTACGACGCATTGTATAATTCACTCTATTTTTTTTGAGTATGTCGGTAAAAGTGTCAACACTTTTTTTTGAACTTGCTTTAAACTTGGACTCCAGAACATTGCTTAAAAAGATAATATTTAGATGACTTGACCTTTTATCAAGAAGCTTTGAAAGCATCTCCGCTTGCAATGGTGAGTCATTTACTCCATCAATCATTGCGTATTCATAAGTAACTCTTCTGCCTGTTTTATCAAAGTACCTTTGACCGGAACTAATTAGCTCTTTGACACCAACATTACGGTTAATAGGTATGAGTGAAGATCTTGTCTCATCGTCCGGTGCATGGAGTGAAATTGCCAAAGTTAATTGTACATCATATGCGGTTAATCTGTCAATCTTTTCTACAATTCCACATGTCGAAATTGTGATATGTCTAGCACCTATATTCATTCCTAATGGATGACAAATTAATTGTATAAATCGCATAACATTTTCGAAGTTATCTAATGGCTCTCCTATTCCCATTAGTACCACATTAGAAATGCGTTTTTTTGACTCTAACTGTGTAAAAAGAACTTGATCTAACATTTCAGACGGAGCTAGATTTCGCTTGAAGCCATCTAATGCCGATGCACAGAGTGTGCACCCCATTCTACAGCCAACCTGCGTTGAAATACATATAGAGTTGCCGTGGGAATAACTCATAAGAACACATTCAACAGTATCATCATCTTGTACACCGTAGAGGTACTTTGTTGTTCCATCAATGCTTGATACTTGCTTCTTGATGACTGTTGGCACAGAGATAAAAAACTCATCATCAAGCTTTTCACGTAAGCTGATTGAAAGGTTTGTCATTTCTTCAAAAGATTTCACACCTTTATGTAGCCACGAGTACACTTGCTGTGCTCTGAACTGCTTTTCTCCAATTGAATCAAAATGCTCTGAAAGCTCTGAAAACAAAATTGATTTTATATCACGTTTCATTATGACCATTTCTTTCGTTATATGGTTATTGGGTTACCTTTTAGAAACTCTGTTGCATACATTCTCTTACCACCTGGTGCTTGTAGTTCTTTTATAAAAACAGTGCCATCAGAGCACGCAACTTCGATTCCATCTTGACCCAGTGAGACAATGTTACCTGGACTCACTGAAACTTTGTTATTTGTTATATCTACAGATAGCACTTTGATTGTTTTTCCATTAATATCCATTGTAGCAGACGGCCAAGGAAATAATCCTCGCACCATACATTTAATCTCGTGTGCACATTTTGTCCAATCTATTGGCGACATGTCTTTTTTTAATAAAGGTGCATATGTTGCATCACTGTGATTTTGTGGTATTGGCAAAGCAGTATTTGATTCAATGGCATTAACTGTTTCTATCAGTAGTTCTGCACCTAGCAAGCTAAGTCTTGAGAATAGATCTGCTGCTGTCTCATCGTCACCAATTAGGGTTTTCTTAATAAGAATTATATCACCGGCATCCATCTCTTCAGAGAGATACATTGAAGTAACGCCGGTTTCAGTCTCACCATTTAGTATAGCGTGTTGTATCGGCGATGCACCGCGATATTTCGGCAAAATTGAAGCATGGATGTTGATACAACCAAAAGGTGGAATATCAAGTATATCCCTAGGAATAAGTCTGCCATATGCAACAACAACAATAAGATCGCATTGTAATTGCTTGATTATATCAGCAGTGTCATTGTCTTTCAGCGTTAATGGCTGATAAACCGGAGTGTTATGTTCCAGTGCAATTTGCTTTACCGGGCTGAAGCTTGTCTTCATTCCACGATTCTTTGGTCGATCAGGTTGAGTAAATACAGCAACAATATCATGATCAGTATTATATAACCTTGCAAGTGACTCTGCAGCAAATTCCGGTGTGCCCATGAAAATTATTCTCATTGATCTTCTCTTTCTTCATCTGAATTTAACTCGGCAATTTCTTCATCAGTTAACAATCGATCAACTACGGACGTAAAGATAACACCATTTAGATGGTCAATTTCATGACACGCTGCACGTGCAGTTAAATCACTGACTTCAAGTTCAAACGCGTTCCCATCTCTGTCTTGAGCTTTGATAAGAACGGTCAGCGGACGTGTAACAATTCCAAGTACACCGGGCACACTCAAGCAACCCTCTCTTCCCGACTGCTCTCCATCATTTTCAATGATTTCCGGATTGACAAGCTCAATGATTTTTGAGTTTAGATGCTCTCTAATTTCTTCCTCAGACAACTCTACTTCATCATCCTGATCTGACTCACTATCTTGATCTAACTCATCACTCGTATCAACAATTAAAGCAACACGACGCAATACACCTATTTGTGGTGCGGCCAGTCCCAAACCATTTGCCTCAATGAGAGTTTCACGCATATCATCAAGCAATATATGTAGCCTCTTATTAAAATCAGTTACTTCACGACTAACCTTATTTAGAGAATTTTCACCATTTTTTAAAATATTTCTTGTTGCCATAAGAGTAACCCTTTCTATTTATAGTAGCTATTAAGTCGACTAGCGGGCGGTTTCATCTGATTTTTCGCGTATGTAACTTCGTTGATATTTCAATGAGGTGCTACGCACCTACGGCTTACGCCGCTGTTCGCCTAACGGCGAATCATCTCATATTAGGGCGATAAGACCCCCGTGCTAGCGAAAAATCGGAGGAAATTGCCCGTTGGTCGGCGTGTGCTCAATCATAGACATCTGCATCAGCAATTACAGTAACTCCCCTATTTGAACTATCGCGTGCAAACTCCTTAATAACATGTGCAATTACTTCCCTTACGTGCTTGCTATTGATGCAATTGACCAGCAATCTATATCTATACTTATTGCTGACCTTTGAAACACTTGTAGGAGCCGGACCAAGTAACTTTATAGATCTATCTCCGCGAAAATAACCTTGTAATGCAAGTTTCAGTTTAGTACAAGATTCGATAACCTTACTTTCATTACCTCCGATTGCTGTTAGAGCAATTAAATCACGAACAGGCGGGCTACCAAGAAGCTGTCTCATTTCAATTTCATTTTCATAAAAACCATCATAATCTTGTATTGATGCAAGTGTTATTACTTTATGTTCAGGCGTGAACGTCTGAATTATAGCACGACCGGGTTTATCGCCTCGTCCTGATCGCCCAACCACTTGTGTAATGAGTGAGAAAGTCTTTTCACTCGAACGATAGTCACTTATATATAGTGATAAATCTGCACTTAATACGCCAACCAGAGTCACATTAGAGAAATCCAGACCTTTTGTAACCATTTGTGTGCCCAGTAGTATTTGTGCCTTTTGTTTTCTGAAGTCAGAAAGTAATTTGTTATGTGAATTGATGCGAGTCGTTGTGTCAGCATCCATTCGTATTATTTTGACATCAGGAAATAGCTCATTGAGCTCAACTTCAACTTTCTGCGTTCCGGCACCAATATACTTGAGTTTACCGGAACATTCAGGACAGTTTACCGGAGTAGGTATTGCATATCCACAATAGTGGCAGAGCAAGCGTTTGTTTGAAATATGATAAGTCATGGATACGCTACAATGCTTACATTTGTATGTATAACCACACTCACCACAAGCAACAAGTGGACTTGCACCTCGTCTATTAATGAAAAGTATGCTTTGCTCACCTACAGAAATATTCTTTTCAAGCTCATCGCGCAAAACAGAGCTTATAGAACCGGAATTGCCGTCAGTTAGCTCTTTTTTCATATCAACAAGGAGCACCGGAGGTAGCTCTCTTTCATTATAGCGATTTTTCAAGTTGAACAGCTTATACTTACCTGTTTTTGCCGCATACATACTGTCAACTGACGGTGTTGCTGATGCCAATAACAATAGCCCTGATGATTGTGTAATACGATATTTTGCAATTTCTCGGGCGTGATAACGAGGGCTGTTGCCGGATTTATAGGTGTATTCTTGTTCCTCGTCTATGACAATAAGTCCAATATTTGTTAATGGAGCAAATACTGCAGAACGAGTGCCAACGACAACGCGAACATCACCATCATGAATCCTTTTCCATTCATCATATCTATGTCCGGTAGAGAGTGCGCTGTGAAGAACTGCAACAGCATCCCCAAAATGTGATGAAAAAATACTTACAGTTTGTGGCGTGAGTGCAATTTCCGGAACAAGTACAATCGCAGTCTTTCCTAACAATAGAGTCGATTCAATTAGTTTAATATAGACAAGAGTTTTTCCACTGCCTGTAACTCCATACAATAATGCAGCTTCAGGTGATTTGCTGTTCACGAGTGGAAGCAAGCTGTCAAATACAGTTTTTTGCTCGTCACTTAGCTGCATATTTTCTGTAGATTCAGGATTTTGTTCACAGTCAGATTTTTTCCGTCTGGAGTTGACTTTTGCAGGAAGCATCGCTCGAAGTGCATCGTAAACGGTACAGAAAAACCTGTCACTCATCCAAATGGCGAGTTTCAAGTTTTCCACACTTAGTACCGGTTCATCGTCAACAAGTGAATCAATTTCTTTCAACTTCTTGACATCATTAGATTTTTTGAGCGACAAAATTATTCCCTCAACCTTTTTGTTGCCTCTGCCAAAAGGAACAATAACTCTCATTCCCGGTAGTAGATGTTCATTTAAAATTGAAGGTACAGTATAATCATATGGTTTATCAATATGATAAGTAGCTGCAGAAACAGCAACTCTTGCAACCAGTGTGCTCATGATTATATTATTGCTTATAATTCATCATCTGCAGGGACTGTGACACGTAGTTTGCCTGCAGCGATCTCCTCAATTGCCTTTGACACGGGCTTTTCATACTCCTCATCAGAGTAACCTTCGTTTGAAATAGAAATATCTCTCGCACGTCTGGCGATAATGTTTACAAGTCTATAACGACTGTCAACTTGTTTTAGTAGGCTCGCTAGTGATGGATAAAGCATAATATGTTTATTCCTTTCCCTCGATAATTGATAATATTTCTTCTGCGGCACGAGTGGCAACATCATTAACAACAATGTGGTCATAATGTTCTTTTTCGTCAAGCTCCATACGTGCACGCTCAAGTCTTGCAATTAGTTTTTCTTCTGAATCAGTTCCTCGACCTCTAAGTCGGTTTTCAAGTTCTTCCATACTTGGTGCTATTAAAAATATGCTTATAGGTTCAACATCTTTCGACATTACTTGTTTTGCACCTTGTACTTCTATATCTAAAATCACAGTTTGTCCTGCTTCGATACATTCATTTATTGGCTTTATTGGAGTACCATAATATTCACCGACAAATTGTGCGTGTTCCAGTAAATCTCCATTTTCAATCATTTTTTTAAATTCATCATGAGAAACAAAATGATACGCAACACCGTCTACTTCACCCGGACGCGGGCTACGAGTGGTGGTAGAGACTGAAAAAACAAACTCGGGACGTAACTCCAGTAGTTTATTTATTACTGTGCCCTTCCCTGTACCCGAAGGTGCAGAAACTATAACAAGCTTGCCTTTAGATGCGTTCATAGCATTTGTTCCTCCGATCCATTCATTTGACATTACTGTCATTCTGTACGAAGTTGCAGAATCCATGCAAAATACTGGGGCTTAGATTCTGCGACTTCGTGCAGAATGACGGTTTATTGTTCATCAGTACTTTGTGCTCGATCTGAACTTGATTGCAGTCTTGCGGCAACGGTTTCAGGTTGAATTGCAGATAATATAAGCGATCCGTTGTCTGCAAAGATAACAGCACGAGTACGGCGTCCACATGTTGCATCAATGAGCATACTTTTCTCACGTGCATCAGAAATAACTCTTTTTATAGGAGCAGAATCCGGACTAACAATAGAAATGATTCTTCCGGCAGCAACCATATTTCCAAATCCGATATTGATTAATTTCATACATACCTCATTGCTTGAACATAAATATATAATCCCAGGGCATCAGTATAAACTTGGCGTTTTTGCCCCTCATTCAATGTTTTGTGCTTGCTCACGAATTTTTTCAATTTCAGCCTTTAGGTCAACTACAACCTTTGACATATCAGCGTCATTTCCTTTTGAGCCAACTGTATTGGCTTCCCTGTTAAACTCTTGTACTAAGAAGTCCATTTTTCTTCCAATAGGCTCGCTACTGGATAGCATCTCACGAAGCTGCGATATATGACTCTTTAGTCTTACTAGCTCTTCATTTATAGTAACACGATCTGCAAACAATGCGGCTTCAGTAAGTATCCTTGCTTCCTCGATATTTACGGACTGAAGAATCTCATTCATTCTGGCTTCAAGTTTTTTCCTATACTCTTCAACACTTTTCGGAGAGAGTTCTTCTGCTTGAGCTGTTAGTGTCTCAATTCTGTCGAGTCTTGCTGATATATCAGAAGCAAGTTTGTCTCCCTCACGTTCTCGCATACTATTAAAATCTGCAAGTGCAGAGCTAAGAATATCACAAATATCTGCATTTAGCTTTTCAGCATCTACTTCACGTTTTTCAGCCTGTAGAATGTCAGGGAAACGTGTAAGGTCGGCAACACGAATATCAGTGTTGATTTCATGTTCACATACAATTGTACGCATAGCATTTACATATGCTTCTACAAGTGGTCGATTAATTTTTATTTCTATATCATCCGCTTTCGAAGAATCAATAGAAATATATACATCGACCTTTCCTCGTGATATGGTTTCTTGTACTTTTTTCTTTAAACTATCTTCAAAAGAACTATATACGCGCGGGAGCTTTATGTTGCAATCTAAATATCTATTATTGACACTTTTAACTTCAATTGAAATTTCAAGTTTGTCAGAGGTGCCTTTTGCACTGCCATATCCGGTCATGCTTTTAATCATTTGTGATGAACATTCCTTTCGAAATCAATTAGAGTGCTATACGTTGCTATTCCTCCAGAAAAATTCTTACAGAAATAAAGTAATCACCAACAGCATCAACGTTTACATCAAGACCATCAATAGCTACTCTGGCAAGAATCCTTGACGAGCCAAGACCAACATCTGTGACATCTGCAAAGACTCGCAAATTCATAGGTGTTATCAATGCAAGTTCTTCAGCAGTACCACGTAATCTAATATCAACACTTTGTGTGAATATTTCTACCCCATGTCCAGGAGGCAGGCTGATTACTTGAACATTGGATGTACTATAGAACGCAAGCTCTAGTCCGGTCAATCCAACATGAACAGTTGCTTCGGTTTCTCCGGAAACATTCTCAACATAATTCGGAATTGGGATTTGGAATGTTAATGTGTAATTAATTTCCGGAATACTTAACATATCTATTGTACCAAGTGTAATTGTGTTCAATTCTCTGATGACTTCAGGATCTCCTGAAAGCATTATTGTCGAAGGTTCAATATTTATTATTGTGTTTTCATCAGATGTACTTGCATCATGTGCAAGCAATACATTTAAAGGAAACTCTCTCATCTCTCTGACCGGTACTGTAACTCGAATTAACTCATGGTTGAAATTAAGCATTTCAAATAACTCAAGATCGAGCATTTCATCCTCATCATCAATAAGTATGAATTCCAGGTCATCAATATATGTTGCTGTAAGGTTTTCTCTAAGTATTGGAACATATGCATATTGAATTCTGTCTAAAATACTTTCTGGGCCAGAAATCATTATTGTGCCGGGATCAAGAATGGGGGTATCAACAATTAGATATTCAGAGGCGGTGCCTCCTGTATAGGTGGCTATTACTTCAACTTGTCTCTCAACCAGTCCATCAACATTAATTGCAACTCTGTTAATCGTAACTCCATTTGATGACCAAACAATATTATTAATATCATTTTGATTAACGCCGGCCGGCCAAATTGGCGTGAATACAAGCTCAATAAATCCGGTAGACGTAATTGCTGATAAGTCAACTTCAACAGTTATAGCACCGGGCACAGCAAGTCTGTTTATATCAGTACGTGAAGCCTCAAACCTGACCGATAGCGAGTCAGTAATAACGTCAGCCAGTAAGTGTCGATCTCTTAGCACATCTTCATGAGTTAAGACAACCTCAATACCGGTAACTTCGTGCGACAGCATCTCATTTTCAGTAATCTCAACATACATCCAGAGAGCTACTGAAATGATAACTGCGAACACTATATAGAATATTCTTCTTGCAATTTTGCTCAACTTATCCTTGAACATCTATGTTTTCCTTTATTTTCCTGTTTTTTGTTTTTTCCTTACTAGTATAATCAGATAAAATTTCACTTTCTAGAAGCCTCTCGAAAGTTTCATGATCTAAATTTCTCTTTAACATTCCGTCTGCAGCTATAGACAGTGCACCGGTTTGTTCAGAAACAACAATGATCACAGCGTCGGAACGCTCACTTAACCCAACGGCTGCTCTATGTCTCATTCCTAAGTCTTTTATAAGCGCATAGTTGTTCGAAAGTGGTAGCATACATGATGCAGCAAGAATCTTATCTTCACGTATAATCAAAGCTCCATCATGCAGTGGCGAGTTTGGATAAAAAATATTTTGTATCAGCTCAGACGTGATGTTTGAGTTAATATTCACACCTGTTGTTGCATAGTCGTTGAGACCAACCTTACGTTCATAGACAATGATCGCTCCGGTATCATTTTTGGACATATCATAACACGCTGAAATAATTTGTTTCAACACTGCCTCAATAGTCTCATACTTGCCTCTACGTCGAAAAAATGTGTTTAATTTAGTTGTTCCCATTGATTCAAACATTTTACGTATTTCAGGCTGAAAAAGTATTACCAAAATTATAATACCCATTTGTAATGCTTGACCCAGCAAATACGAAAGAATGTTCATATTGAAAAAGTTCGAAATACCAGCAATTACTAAAATTAGAATTAATCCCTTAATAACACTGCTGGCACTGGTTCTTTGCATTAGTCTCAATACGCGATAAACAATAAAAGTCATAATGAGAATGTCGATAACATCCCAAATCCTGACAGTCGTTCTGAATGTCAGGATAATTCCCCAAATCTGCTCAATAATTTCTCTTAAAGTTTCAGTCATTAATTTCCTGTCCTTGAATACGTACTGATGTGCTTATACGACTACTGATTATATCTCATTTACGCACTTTTTGCAAACAAAACAAGATTGCAATTTGCTGATATTGTCATTGCGGCACTGAATCAAGTTCAGCACCGTAATCCCCCAAATTTTGCGGCGATTTTGGGAATCCCGGATCAGGTCCGGGATGACGGGTTTGCATGGTTTTCATTTCTATTTAGCAACACCACTGCGGATGCAGAGATACCTTCTCCTGCACCTGTAAAGCCCAATTTTTCTTCAGTTGTTGCCTTTACATTAACATTTCCTATATCAGTACATAAGGCGTCTGCAAGCACTTCTCTCATACGCTCAATGTATGGGGATAATCTGGGAAGCTCTGTTACAATCGTAATATCTGCATTACAAAAGAAAAAACCCTGAGAGGTTACAATTGAGTATGCGGTTTTTAGCAACTCAATACTATCAGCATTTTTATATTTTATATCAGTATCCGGAAAATGTGTCCCAATGTCGCCAAGTGCCGTAGCTCCGAAAATGGCATCAATCAATGCGTGCACAGGAACATCAGCGTCGGAGTGTCCGTCAGGTCCAAATTCACATGGTATTTCAACACCGCATAGTATGCATTTTCGACCTTTAGTTAATCGATGTACGTCATAACCAAAACCAACTCGCATATTATTTTAATACTCCTCGTTTAAAAAAGCTTCAACAACTCTAAAATCTTGATTATTTGTAATTTTTATGTTTCTGCGAGAGCCCTCAACTATATGAACCAGCATCCCCATCATTTCAACAGCCATGCAGTCATCCGTTACATCGACAGAATTTCTATACGCTTTTGTTAAAGCTGCTCTTATGATTTCTGATCTAAATATTTGTGGTGTTTGAACTTCATAAAGCCCTTCTCTGTCCACAGTACGCTCGATAACTTCACCGCTAACCTTCTTTACTGTTGACGTAATTGCGATAGCCGGAGCAGCAGCTCCACCTTTTGCAGCTTTATGAATAGTTTTTTCTATAATGTTTGTATCTATGCATGGTCTGGCTCCGTCATGAATTGCAATTAGATGTGCATCACTTGAAACAGCATGGATTCCATTTATAACAGATTCAAGCCTGTTTTCGCCACCCTTAACAACTGTGGAAACTTTTGAATAATTATATAGTTGGCATAGATTACCTATATCGGTAAGCCTGTCCTCACGAGAAACTATTACAATATCATTAACGAGTTTGCAATTTTCAAATGCTTCAATTGTGTAAGCGAGTACCGGCTTGTCGTTAATAGTAAAAAATAGCTTATCCTCCCCCTCGCATCTCTCTGACACGCCGGCAGCGGCGATAACAACAGTGCAAGTGGGAGGCTTTAATCGTTTTAGACTATTTAGAACGGAAAAGACTGACATATGTAAAAAAGCTATTCCTTTCAGTAATCATCATATCTTAGGCAAGTGAAGCGTTTAGACGTGATTCAACTTCCTCATATGTGAGCTTCTTTGACAACACAATTTCAGAAATGAATATTTGCTTTGCAGAATGAAGCATTTTTCGCTCTCCAGTTGAAAGACCCTTTTCGACATCTCTGGTCATTAGACCTTTCACAACTCGGGCAACCTCTAGCAAATCTCCGCTTTTAATTCGCTCCATGTTCTCTCTGTAACGGCGATTCCAATTAGCTGTCATTTCAGCATCAATTTGTGAAATGGCATCCATTAATTTATCAGCCTGAGAAGAGTCAACAATGGGTCTAACACCGATTTGTTCAGTGCTTTCAGTAGGAATCATAACAACCATACCGCCCGCTGGCATCTTCAGTATATAATACTTTCTGGTACAACCGTTCATACTTCTTTCTTCGATTTTGTCAATTACGCCGGCGCCGTGCATTGGATGGGCTATCATATCACCAATTTGAAACATAAATAGTTTAATCCTTTCGCGTCACAAGTGCAACAATGCGGACTGATTTACTCCTGTTTTCATTATACACTGTTGTTACTAGTAAAAGCAATAGTTTACGTAATAATATAAGAATTATTTTTAACAAATTAATAACATTTGCTAAGTTTTTGCGATAAAAACACAGCTTTAGCAAATGTATTTGCAGTATTCGTGATTTTAGTGTAAATTTATTAAGCAACATTTTTGCTACATGAAGGAGAAAATAGCATGATCTACATTGAAAGCACCAGTAATAAAGCGGCATATCACTTCTCAATCGAGGAATTGTTTTCACGATTCATCAAACTAACTGAACCTGTTTTTATGCTTTGGCAAACTGACAAAACGGTAATGCTTGGGAATAATCAAATTGTTGATGCAGAGGTAAACAAAGAGTTTGCATCAGAGTCAAATATTAAGATAGTTCGTCGTTCAAGTGGTGGAGGTGCAATCTATACCGATCCGGGAACAATTCTTTATACAGTAATACAACCGCTAACGAGTGACCCAAAAATACATAGAGAAGAGACAGCCGGTCGAATTATTTCAGTTTTGGAAAAAATGGGAATACCTGCATATCGTGAAGGAAGAAATGATATTCTACTTGACGGTAAGAAGATTTCCGGATTTGCTCAATACATTTCCGGCAAACATATATGCACTCATGGTTCATTACTCTATGATGCTGACATTGACATACTTACCAAGGTTCTCATTGCAAATACTGAAAAACTACAACCAAAAGGAATTACATCAATACGAAGCAGAGTGACAAATATACGACCATATGCAAAAGAGGATTATCATGTTGAAGAGTTTCTTAAAGTCTTAAAAGGTCATCTGTTGTCAGAAAATGACTATAAACTCTACAAATTGAGTCCCGATGAGCTTAACAATGCAGAAAAAATTCGCAAAGAAAAGTATGAAAATCATGACTGGAATATGAATTACTGTAATTAGATTCAATTCTTTGAAAGGTAGAATGTGTCAAATGTTGAAAAAACCTGATTGGTTGCGTGTTCCACATTCAGATAGAATGAACGTTGCTCAAACATCAGACTTACTTAACGAACTCGGCTTGAATACAGTTTGTGATGAAGCTAACTGTCCAAATCGTTCAGAATGTTTTTCAAATAAAGTTGCAACATTCATGATTTTGGGAAAGTATTGCACACGTAATTGCACCTTTTGTAATGTTACCAATAGCACTCCTTTGCCGGTTGATAAACATGAACCTGAAAGAGTAGCGTCTGCTATAAAGAAGCTGGGTCTATCTCATGTTGTAATTACATCAGTCACCAGAGATGATTTGTCTGACGAAGGTGCCAGTCAGTTTGCAAGTGTTACAAATGCAATAAAGGCAACCACACCGGATGTTGTAATAGAATTACTTATACCTGATATATCAAAAAGCAATCTAAAAATTATAACTGATTCGGCTCCGGATGTAGTTGGTCATAATATTGAGACTGTTGAGTCACTGTACACTTCAGTTCGCCCTGAAGCAAAATATAATCGCTCGTTGAATGTTCTCTCAAATATAAAAAAATTAAACTCAAGAATACACACAAAGTCCGGTTTAATGTTAGGCTTGGGAGAGTCACGAGCAGAAGTTCAAAAAGTATTTGACGACTTAATTTCTGTTGGCTGTGACTTTATTACAATCGGACAATATCTCTCTCCAACAAAAGAACATTATCCCGTAAAAGAATATATTACACCTGCGGAGTTCGATGAGTATGCAGAAATTGCAAAGAAAAAGGGCTTTCGCTATGTAGCGTCAGCCCCGTTTGTGCGTAGTTCATATAAAGCGCATGAGTTTTACAAAAGAACTTAGTCTTCTGTTCCCTCTTCTTCTGCATCTTCAGCTTCAGGATCTGCAGGAGGTGGTGCATCAGTATCATATAGAATTACCGGTGCATTGTCATCATACTGATCATCTTCAACATCATCTTCATAAGGCTGCTCTTCAGGCTCAATAAGTGCTCTGATGCTTAAAGATACTTTTTTGCGATCGTTGTCAATTTCAGTTATCTTGACATCAACAATCTGTCCGTCAGACAATACTTCAGATGGGAGTCCAATTCTGCGATCAGTTATTTGTGAAATATGTATGAGACCGTCAACGCCGGGACAAATTTCTGCAAATGCACCGAATGGCATCATTTTAACAATCGTTACACTCACAACATCGCCAACAGCATACTGGCTTGTAAACTTCGTCCAAGGATTATCTTCATCTCTCTTATATCCAAGTGATATTTTTCTGGTTTCTTTATCAAATGAAAGAACATATACAGAAACTTCATCACCTACTGACATAACATCTGATGGTTGCTTGATACGTGTCCAGCTGAGCTCAGAAATGTGAATCATTCCATCAACACCGCCGATGTCTACAAACACACCATAAGAGGTCATAGACTTAACAACGCCATCGTATTGCTTCCCTACTTCAATATCATTCCAAACTTGTTCAGCCTTTTCACGACGTTCATCGTTTTGAACTGCACGAATTGATCCAACAACACGTCTTCTGGATTGATTAACTTCAGTAATTTTTAATTTAACTTGTTGCTTCAGCAATTCAGACATTGGCGATGACTTAGGCAGTCCCGTTTGTGAGGCAGGTACGAATACACGTACGCCTTTAATATTGACAACAATGCCGCCTTTATTTTCTTCAGCAACAACTCCGGTGACAGTTGCTCTGTTTTCTCTTGCAGTCTCAACAATGTCCCAGTTTTTAATTGCGTCTAAACGTTTCTTTGAAAGCATTATCATACCTTCAACGTCATTAACACGCATTACAAACGACTCTATTGTATCACCAACCTTGATTACATCGTCAATGTTGGTGTTTTCGTCGTCTAAGAATTCTGTAATCGGAATATATCCGGATTGCTTTGCACCTAGCTCCACACATACTTCGGTAGTTGTAATCGAAGTAACTTCACCGGTTACTTTCTCGCCAGTACGCAAAGTCTTTATGGATTTCTCCAGCATTTCCTCAAATGATTCAGACTCGTCATCATCAGCTTCATCAGCTGAAGTTTCTTCATCTGTTGCACTCTCAACATCAGCTACTTGTTCAACAGGTGCTTCTTCAGTAACGACTTCTTCAGCCACTTCTGTTGTAGCAGGTGCTTCAGTACTTTCAATTTGTGTTTCTTCCAGCTCGGGTAGAGTATCATTAACTTCTTGCTCTACTTGCGTGCCGTCCATGTTTATTTCCTCTTTCATCTTCCGGGTGACCTCCTTAATGATAAACGCCGGTGTTGAAGCGCCGGCAGTTATACCGACAACATCAGATTGTCTGACACCTGTAAAATCAATATCATCCGAACTTTGTACAAATATGACATTCGAACAATGCTCTCTACATATGTCTGACAGTTTGAGACTGTTTGAACTATTATTGTCACCAATTACTATCATAATATCGGCAACATTCGATATTTCGGTAGCCTCTTGCTGACGCAAAAGCGTAGCGTTACATATTGTATCAAATATTCTATGGTTTGTACACACTTTTTTTATAATTTCAGAACAAGCATGAAATACTGAATATGTACTTGTTGTTTGGAAGACGAATGAAAGAGGTTTATTTTCATTATCATTTACACTTAACCACTCGTGCATTTCATGGGAATTTTCGAAAATTTCGTAACTTTCACACCACCCCGATATTGCTTCAATCTCCGGATGATGACGCTGTCCGATTATAACAATTAATCTATTTTCACTTGACTCTGCACGTACAATTTCATGTATTTTCTTAACATCAAGGCAGGTTGCATCTACTACATTAACATTAAGTGCTGCAAGGGCTTCGTGCACTGCCCTTCCGGCTCCGTGAGAACGAATAATAACAGTAGCATTTTCTGTGATCTCATCTATGCTTGAAATTGCATGAATTCCACTTTTCTCTAAATCTCGAATGACATGCTCATTATGTATAATTGGTCCTAACGTTAGACAGCCATTATAAGTTTCAGTAGCTTTTTTACATAGCGAAACTGCACGATTAACACCGTGACAAAAGCCAGCTGACTTTGCTTCGATAATTTTCATTTCAATTACCTATTCAATAAAGCTTAAGTCTTCTATCTTCTTCATTAACTCTTCAGAAAGTAAAGCATAATCCTCTGCTGTTCTCTTTTCTTTTTGCTTCTCAATAAAGTAAGGCTCACCAAGCACCACCTTTGTTCGCTTAAAGAATGGCTTTTTACGAGACACAAAGACAGGTAATATCGGAACCTTGGCACGCTCTGCAAGCTTTACAGCACCGCTTTTTGCAGCTTGTGAATCGAATTCAGAACTGCGAGTACCCTCTGGAAATATAATAACTTTTTCACCGTTCTTGAGATAGTTAAGCATGGTTTTAAGAGAGTTAATATCATTAATGCTTCTATCAACGGGGATCATACCCATTTTCCATAGAAAAGTGGACACAATTGGGATTTTAAACACTTCAATCTTAGTTACAACATGGACATTTGTATCGATGTCAAATGCAAGTGCAATTTGAAAAGCGTCAATCATTGCAGAATGATTGCTACAAATAAGAGCCGCACCATCGATTCTATTTTCTTCACCAAATACTCTGAAAGGTCTGAAGAAACGAATGACAGGACCGAAAATACGATAACATCTTCTATAGAATTTTCTACTAGCTTTTTTTGGCTTCATATATATGACCATCTCTTTCGTAATTAACAGTTTTCAATTCAATTTTCGACTTCTATAAGTCGAAAATATCAAGTTTTTAGAAGGAGATTGTATTCCTACTGAAAGGCATTCCGTCTTAGAGAGGCGGGGGTCTTAACCCACATCTTGACTTCGTCAAGACCCCCACTTCAAACGCCGATAGGCGTTAAGTGGCGGGTATGATAAAGCAACCATAAAATCAAACATTAAATCTCCCGGAGACTAATTTGCAAATTGCCTCATAACTTTCATTAAAGTCAAGATTCGTAGTATCAAGAATAACGGCATCATCAGCGGCTTTAAGAGGTGCGACATCACGCTCTGAATCATTTTTATCTCTTAAAATCATATCAGCCTTTACTTCATCAAAAGTTGTGCTAACACCCCTTGCCTTCAGCTCTAAAAATCTTCGATTCGCACGAGCATCAACTTCAGCAGTAATAAAAATCTTTAGACCGGCATTAGGAAGAACAACAGTACCAATATCACGACCATCCATCAGAACATCATACATATCAGCCATCTCACGCTGCATAGACAGTAAAAAATCTCTAACCTCCGGCATTGCCGACACATTGGATGCGTATGTTGAAATTTCCGGCAACCTGATAGCATCGGTTACATCTTCACCGCACATTATCATTCGTTGAACACCGGACTCATCATATATCATTTCAAGCTTAATCTTTGGCAACAAAGCACACACATTAACCCTATCAGTTGATGCTACATCATTGCGAAACGCAAATAGACCAACACAGCGATAAAGAGCACCGGTATCAACATAAATGAAGCCGAAATGCTCTGCAGTCTTTTTTGCAAGAGTACTCTTCCCCGCCCCCGCAGGACCATCAAGTGCCACGCTGATATTTTTCATAAATTGGGATTCCTTATACAATTATTTTCAGTAGAGATCATTAAGTGTGGTGAGTGTGTTGCCGTCTGTGAATTTCGTAAGCGCAACCAAGGACGGTGGAGCGCGTTCATTATGCACATGGATGTGCATTTGAACGTAGGAATTCACAGACGGTAATACATTCTCCACACGGCTATATATGCTCAAACTTAATTTACTAGCGAACGAAGTTCAACTTCGCTCAAATGACGCCATTTACCAAGCTTTAAATCACCAAGCTTAAGAGCACCAATAGAAACACGCTTGAGATACCTGACGCGAACACCGCACACGGTACACATCTTTCGAATCTGCCTATTCCGACCCTCGGCAACAGTAATCTTGAGAACACCACCATCAGCACGCGACTCTAACAACTCAACACTAACAGCATGAACAGTATATGAATCAATCACAAGAGACTCGCGCATTAACTCACAAGCCTTTTGAACATCACCTTTTACATTAGCAATATAAGTCTTTTGTAAAGAATGTGACGGATGCATAAGTCGGTTTGCAAAATCACCATCATTTGTAAAGACAAGCAGTCCCTCAGTATTCAAGTCGAGCCTACCAACCGGATAAACTTTTATACCCAGATCAGCAACAAGCTCCATAACAGTCTTTCTACCGAACTCATCACTAACTGTAGTCACATAACCGCTGGGCTTATTCAGCATTATATATACATGATCTTCCCTATTAGACAAAGGATCACCATCTACAGCAATGACATCATGCTCAAGCTCCGCACTCTGCCCAAGTGTTGCTGTAACACCATTAATACTGACTCTACCATCGAGAATCATTTGCTCTGCTTTTCGACGTGAAGCAACGCCATGAGCAGACAATATCTTTTGAAGTCGTTCTTTGTTCATTAATACCTATATATACCTATTCACATAGTGCGACAAGACCCGTCTCATTAACTACTCGGTAATATCATCTTTCTGCTGATTCATGAACTCAGTCACTTTATCCATGACAGTTGGAACAGCATCGATAATTCTATCAACAGTTGTAAGTGTTGTTGGCGTCACATAGATTATGTCAACCTTATCGTTTTTAGAAGTAATAAACGCAATTGGTGTGACAGTAACACCGGCACCAGTTCCCCCGCCGAAACCTTTTCTATCTGACTTTTGTGCAATATCTGACTTTTTTGTAAAATCAGAACCTCCGCCAACAAAGCCGAAAGTTACTTTTGACACAGGTACCAGAGTAGTACCATCAGCTGTTGTGATTGGTTCGCCAATAATTGTATTAGCATCAATCATTTCTCTCATTTTTTCCATTGTTGTGCTCAATAAGTCACTTACAGGTAGATTCTCTCTATTCTTTTCCATTATCTTTTTCTCCATCCTTTCGTTTGCTATCATTTTGTTTTTCACTATCTATATTTTTGTCAATTTTATCATCATCTTTTACAGTGTCTTCAGTGCCATCTGTATTTGGCTTCCTTTTAAAGATAGATTTAATAAATGGTAGAAGTGCCAGTGCAATATAAACGGCTTCCCAGACCGCCATCGAAATGTTTAGCTTTGCGTATATTTGTTGATTAGCTGATGTAAAGTCAGCTGAAGCTTTCAAATCAAGACGTCTAATTCTGAAATTACGCTTCAATAGCGGAACAATGGCTTCAAACGCAGCACTTGCCGCACCTAGTTGCATTGCGGTTTTCGCAGAATCGTCGCTTGCGGATACATAATACAGTTTTAATTCCTTTATAAGCAGTTTGCGTTTCAGTCTGTTAAGAACATTTCCAACAGTTTTAAGTATATCCATGAACTCTTTCAAACTGCCGGGCTTTAATACAGAAAAATCTATGCTGCTTTTTTCTTTCTTTCGCTTTTTGGGTTTCTTCTCATTTTTTCTTCGCTTCTTCTCTTTACCCAAAAGCTGTAACTTTAGAAATGTAGCCTTTATCCATAAGTTAATGCCGGCATCGCTATATTCAACTATTGCACCAAAACGCAAAGGTGCTAATAGTAACAGAATTACTAAGATTAATGGTGAAAGTATTATTGCCAGGAGTGCTATGAGTATAATCAGAGCTAACATATTTTGACAATCCCTCTCCTATCCGGAATTCACTAAGTCATTATTTTCAGAGTCATCTGAAAGCAGAGTTGCGGCATCAGCATCAGACTCATGTGAATCTGACTCAACACTTGGTTCCGGAGTAATTTCAGATTCATTTGACTCAAGTGCGTCAATTGATTCCGGTTCAGATTCAGACTCATCAGAATCAACAGGCAATATCCCGTCTTCAGTTAAACTCTGTGCAAACTCAGCATTACGTGCCTCTAATTCCTTGATGGCATTTTTAATGCCCTCTTTCTCATCATCTACACCTTCAACTTGAGGCAAGTCAGGCAGCTCTTTCAGAGATTCAAGACCAAAAGTCCTCAAAAAGTTATGATTTGTTCTAAATAACATGGGTCTACCGGGAGCAGCGAGTCTTCCACACGCATCGATAAGACCACGTTCTTGCAATAGTCCGACCGTATACGCACTGTCAACACCTCTGATTTGCTCGATATATGCCTTTGTTACTGGACCAAAATACGCAATTATAGATAATACTTCAAGAGCAGGCTGTGACAACTGTGGAGGCTTTCTTGTCTCCAGTGCCTTTCTTATGTAATCAGCATACTCAGGTGATGAACATAATTGTAATGTATCTTCAAGTCTGACAAGTCTAATTCCACGACGAACAAAACTGTAATTATCACGTAATCTGTCTGCAGCAAGTTCAATCTCATTAACAGCAACGCCCAATACATCTGCGATTCTAGAAATTCTTACCGGCTCACCCGATACGAATAAAATCGCTTCAATTGCAGATTCAACTTCGTTACTATCTATATTTTCAAAACTCTTCATTAACCGGTTCCTCTGTAGTAAATTTTAGAAGCTGTTGCCTAATCCTGCTCCGTGGTGATATCTGTGCTTGTAGGTGTTACCGGATTACTGGTCACATATACAACTGTCAAATCATCCTGATTGCCGGTAACGCTGGTATTGCCTACCTTACAAAGTTCCAATATAGCAACAAATGTTGCAATAAGTTCGGTGCGACTATCACATTCACGAAAAAGCTTCTTGATAGATATTTCTTTCTTACGTTTGAGCTTATTTAGGACCTCATCAATTTTGTCAGAAATTGGATATACTTCGCGACCCGGATAAACCATTTCCCTTTTATTCACACTGCTTATTCGCAAGCTTTCTTTGCCAATGATATTAAACATCGCTTCAAGTAACTGGTCACTGATGTGGACATATTCATACCCTTTATCAGGTGGCAAATATTCCGGTGGTCCCGCCATCATTAACCCATCACGAGTATACATACCACTAAGGGTTTGTGCGATTTCTTTTATTTGAACATAGACATCTCCGCGACGCAATTCTTCTAAAGAAGAGATTAGTTGTTCAAGTTCTGATACATCCTCGCCGCCGGATAAAAGCATTTTTGTTTTGATATAAGTAAGATGAGATGCCATAGCGACAAACTCACTTGCAATGTCAAGATCAAGCTCTGCCATCTCGTCAAGATAGGCTAAGTATTGTTCAAGTATAAGAGAAATACTGATATCTCTGATCTCTACCTTATCCTTACGAAGTAGCTGTAGTATCAACGTCAGTGGACCTTCGAAATCAGCCATATCCTCTTTTTCTTTAATTATTCCCTCTAGTTTGAATACTGGTGTTTCCATACATTCTCTTTCACTAACTAACTATATTTAACCCAAGTGTATAAAAAATACTCATATATCCTTGTATTGCCATAGCCACCGGCCAAATTGTTCTTCCAAAAATATCGAAATCAAGAAGAAATCTCGCACCCATAATAGCCAGCAGAAAAATCATTCCAAAGCGTTCATAACGCATCAGTTTGTAATAATGTCTTTCTGGCAATAAGGAAAATAATACCTTAGAACCATCTAGCGGAGGAATTGGCAACATATTGAACACTGCAAGACCAATACTTAACATTATTGCATTTCTGAAAATCATGAATATAGTAAATGCAGTGTCTGTTTCTGCATGGACCATACCGCTTCCAAAAACATATGTCACACCCAATGAAGGTATAACAAGACCAAGAATAAACATTACGAGAGCGGCCAGAATTATGTTTGATACAGGACCGGCAAGAGCCGTTATCGCCATATACCATTTTGGATGCTTGAAGTTTCTCATATCAACAGGGACAGGCTTTGCCCATCCAAATCCAACAAAGAGCATCATCAAAAGGCCGGCAGGGTCAATGTGCTTGATGGGATTCAGCGTAAGTCTTCCCATGTTTTTCGCAGTATCGTCACCAAGTTTGTAGGCGGTATAACCATGAGCCAACTCATGAATGGTTATACATAGCAGTGCAGGGATTATTCTTAGTAACACTACGTTGAATATATCTCCGAAATTAGTAAAATCAAACATTCCTATGGGTTCCAATTCTTTATTGATTCTAATATTTTTGCAAGTAGAACGTCATTGTTAGTCCCCTTTTCCGCAGAGAACATGATTATTTGCGTGTCTTCATGCAAATCTAATGTCTCTCGAATGACTGCTAAATTACGTTCTTTTTCACTATTTTTAAGTTTATCAACCTTATTAGCCAGAACAATCATATTGCAACCTGAACTTTTGAACCAGTGGGACATAATCACATCATCAGCAGTCGGCTTGTGACGAGAATCAACAATCATAACACCAAGAGTTATGTGGTCAGGCTGTATAAAGAACTCTTCCATAAGCTTCGACCATCGAGCTTTTTCTGTCTTTGCAACTTTTGCATACCCATATCCGGGCAGGTCAACAAAATATGCACGCTTATCAACTAGAAAATAATTGACATGTATGGTTTTGCCCGGGGATGAACTTACACGTGCAAAACTCTTGCGGTTAAGCAGTCTGTTAATAACAGAAGACTTGCCGACATTTGACTTGCCGGAGAAAACAATTTGCGGCATCGGAGTATCAATTAAATCCTTTGCATTAGCCGCCGACTTTATAAATTCTACATTGTGTAAATTCATTGTGTTCTTCTCATGTTCTATATATTTAATGTTTTATTGTGGTATTTGTGGTTGGCTGTCGACGAACTTGTTTTTTGTTCACAGACGGCGTTAGCTTTGGCGTTTGGTTAACTTTTTTAGCCTTTGAAAAATCTAACGCAACATTAAGAATGTCGTCAATATTGTCAGTTGTGATAAAGTTTAACTTATCTCTGACCGATTGATCAATTTCGTCTAAGTCAGGCTCATTCTCTGCAGGAATAAGGACAGTTTTGATTCCGGCACGCAATGCCGCCATGGTTTTTTCTTTAAGTCCGCCTATGCTTAATATGCGACCACGCAGTGTAATTTCACCGGTCATTGCAATATCACGACGCACAGGTGCATTTGTCAATGCTGAAATGGTTGCGATGCACATAGTAATACCGGCAGACGGACCGTCCTTTGGAATTGCACCCTCGGGGAAATGTATGTGGATATCATGTGTTTTATAGAAATCAGGTGCAATATTGAGCTTGTCTGCCCTGCTTCTTATATATGAAACTGCAGCATGTGCAGATTCTTTCATTACATCACCGAGATTACCGGTTAGCTCAAGTTTGCCGGTTCCGGGCAGAATATTGACTTCAACATCAAGAATACATCCACCTGTTGTTGTCCACGCCAAGCCATTTGCAATACCAATTTCAAAACCTTGAGAAACAATCTCCGGCTTATACTTTCGTACGCCTAAGAATTCCTCAAGTAATGACTCACGTAGCTTTACAGATGTTACCTCACCTGCTGCAATCTTCGCCGCAGTCTTTCTACATACGGCTGCGATTTCACGCTCTAAAATACGAACACCTGACTCGCGTGTATATGATGTTATCATTTCAAGTATCGCATTTTTCTCAAATGATAATTGCTTACTTGTTAACCCATGCTTGCTACGTTGCTTCGGGACAAGATGACGTTTTGCAATTTCGTACTTTTCAATATCTGTGTAGCTGGTAAGCTCAATGACTTCCATTCTGTCGAGCAACGGTCTCGGTATTGAATCAACAGTGTTTGCAGTTGCTATGAACATAACCTCAGACAAATCAAATGGCACTTCCATATAATTATCACGAAACGCAAAGTTCTGTTCAGGATCAAGTGCTTCTAAGAGTGCAGATGCCGGATCGCCTCTGTGATCACGTCCCAGTTTGTCAATTTCGTCAAGCACTACTAAAGGATTACGACTCTTTGATTGCTTTAATGCGGTAATAATTCTTCCCGGCATTGCACCAATGTAAGTTCGTCTATGTCCACGCACTTCAGCTTCGTCATGCATCCCACCAAGTGAAATTCTGGCAAGCTTACGATTTAACGCCTTTGCTACACTAATTGCTACTGAAGTTTTACCAACTCCGGGTGGTCCTACTAGACAGATTATTGCACCCTTAACTTTAGGCGATAATTGTCGAACTGCAAGAAACTCAATTATTCTCTCCTTAACCTTACAAAGGCCAAAATGGTCTGAATCAAGAATTTTTCTTGCTTTTAATACATCAATTCGCTCTTTAGTTGTTTTATTCCAAGGTAGTTCAAGGCAAATATCAAGATAATTGCGAATAACAGACGACTCAGCAGAGCCATATGCTTGCTTTTCAAGTTTATCAACTTCTTTGAGAATCTTCTCTTCTACTTCTTTTTCAAGCTTTAACGCAGTAATCTTCTTTCTGTATGTGGTAACATCGTCATCATCCGAATCTCCATCATTTAATTCAGATTGCAGTATCTTCATTTGCTCACGCAGTACGTGATCTCTATGATTATGTTCAAGCTTTGCTCTCAATTTAGAATCTATCTGTCTCTCAATTGACAATACATCCAGCTCACGCGAAAGCAAATCACATAGAATTTCTAAACGTTTGATGGGGTTTGTCGCTTCAAGAATCAGCTGCTTGCTTTCGGGCTTTGTATAGATATTTTGAATAATCAAATCCGCAAGTGCACCCGGATCCGAAATTGAAAACAGGTTTAATACAACTTCCTTATTAATGCCTTGAGAGACAATTGAATAAGTGTCAAACAGACTAATTGCTTTACGCATCAGGGCTTCAATCTTAGCTGTACTTCTTGGAATGTACTCATCAAAAATCGGCTCAACCTCAACAGAAACAAAATTCTTCTCTTCCTGCATAGTGATTAAGCGTGCACGACATTTGCCTTCGACCAGAACTTTCATTCCGCCACCCGGAACTTTTAATATCTGCTTTATGTAGCAAATTGTACCGATTTTATATAAATCAGTTTGAGTCGGATTTTCCTTTAAAACATCTTTTTGAGCAATCAAAAACACTCTTCTATCCGTACTTGATGCAAAATCAAGAGCACCGGTGGATTTGGCTCGTTCAACATCAAAGTTTAGAAGCATATTTGGAAACACAGAAAGACCCCTTAATGCGATCATTGGTAGTCTTTCTATCATAATTTCATTGTATTCTTCCACTGTTATAATCTCCTGTTTCGCCCCCGGTTCTTGAGTAAAATATAGTATCTGTCATTACGATGTATTAGCTTGCAGAAACTACATCAGGGTCGATTTGCGGCTTTTTACGTTTTCTAAGAATTGGTGGCGAGTTGTTCACAATACATTCTTTAGAAATAATGACCTTGCTAATACTCTTATTAGATGGAATGTCATACATGGTTTGTAGCATTGTTTTCTCCATAATGCTACGTAAGCCACGTGCACCAATTTCCATGTCAATCGCCTTATCAGCAATGGCTTCAAGTGCATCATCATTAAATTCTAAAGTTACATTATCGTACTTTAGCAGTGTTTTATACTGCTTGACCAACGAGTTTTTTGGCTCTTGCAAAATTCTAACCATGTCCTCTTTAGTCAATGGGTTAAGTGGTGCTATTACCGGCAAACGACCAACAAGTTCCGGAATGAGTCCAAACTTCAACAAATCGTGGGGTTGAACATCTTTTAGTACAGCACCAATGTCTTTTTCTTTCTTTGATTTAATTTCTGCTCCAAAGCCAATGCTCTTTTTATCAAGCCTGTCTTCGACCAGCTTCTCGATTCCCTCAAAAGCACCACCACAGATGAACAAAATATTTGAAGTATCTATGCTAATAAATTCTTGATGCGGATGCTTACGGCCGCCTTGTGGGGGTACATTTGATACCGTGCCCTCAAGGATTTTCAAAAGAGCTTGTTGTACACCTTCGCCGGAAACATCTCGGGTAATTGAAGTGTTCTCACTTTTGCGAGTGATTTTGTCAATCTCGTCAATGTAAATGATTCCACGCTGTGCCGCTTCGACATCGAAATCTGCAGCCTGCAGTAGTCTTAAGAGTATATTTTCAACATCATCGCCGACATAGCCGGCTTCAGTAAGTGTTGTCGCATCAGCAATTGCAAAAGGAACTTTAAGTATTCTTGCAAGAGTCTGTGCAAATAATGTCTTACCACTACCGGTAGGCCCGATAATTAGAATATTGCTCTTTTGTAATTCAGAATCATTTTCATCTTGATGAAGGAGACGCTTATAATGGTTATATACTGCAACAGATAATGCGACTTTCGCGTCATCTTGACCAATTGCATAATCATCAAGGGTCTTCTTAATCTCGGCAGGTTTTGGAAGTCCGCTAAAATCACTAGACAACTCCATTATTTGAGAGCCCGGAAACCTCATTGGTGCAATCTCATACCCAAGAATACTTGTACAGAGTGAGACGCACTCATTACATATATATGTTGCATTCTGGCCTGCAATTATTCGCTCGACACTATCTTGTTGTTTGCCGCAAAAACTACAGCGAACTCCATTTCTATCATCATATCTTGGCACTTATATATCTCCTCGTGTCTTAAACTATTCGCTCCGCGCGATGATGGGTTAAAACAATTAGACGTTAGCGTTTAAAAATGACTTTGTCCAGTAACCCAAACTCTTTTGCTTCTTCAGCAGTCATGAAATTATCTCGTTCAGACGCATCGCGAACTTCTTCGAAACTTCTTCCTGTGTTTTCAGCAAGAATTGTGTTTAATCGCTCTTTCGTCTTTATAATTTTCTCAGCATGGATCTGAATGTCTGTTGCTTGACCTCTAAATCCGCCTGATGGTTGATGTATCATGACTTCAGCATTAGGGAGAGCAATACGCTTCCCTTTTGCTCCGGCAGCAAGCAAAAACGCTCCCATGCTCGCAGCAAGACCAACACATATTGTTGAAACATCAGATTTAATATATTGCATAGTATCATAAATAGCCAACCCGGCAGAAACAGAACCACCCGGTGAGTTTATATAGAACTGTATATCTTTATCAGGATCTTGTGCTTCCAGATACAAAAGTTGCGCAACAACTAAACTTGCAGTCACATCATTAACTTCATCACTTAACATTATTATTCTATCATTTAGTAGTCGTGAAAAAATATCATATGAACGCTCGCCACGCGAGGTTTGTTCAACTACCATTGGAACTAAACTCATTATTAAAACATTCCTTTCGAAAATATTTATAGTATTTGAAACCGATTAATTACTTTGTGCTTGTTTTCTTTGTAGCAGTTTCTTTCTTAGCTGCTGGCTTCTTTGTTGTAGTCTTCTTGGCTGCAGTTTCTTTTTTAGCCGCCGGCTTCTTCTCGTCATCAGCTTTTTTTGTAGCGGGCTTCTTAGCAGGAGTCTTTTTTACTGGTTTCTTTTCATCTTCAGCTGGAGCTTCTTTGAAATCTTCTGCTTTTGCATTTTCTACAACAAGCTTTATTGCTTTGCGTACTCTCAAGTCATTAATGATATCTTCAGCAGGTGCAGATTCTTTAATTTTTTCAACTTCCATACCGAAGCGTTCTGAAGCTTCATTGTATTCATCTTCTAACTCTTTATCGCTAACTTCAATATTCTCAAGTTCTGCGATTTTTTCCAGAGCAAGTCCAAGCTTAACTTGTTTTTCACTGCTCTCACGTAGTCTTTCTTTATACATTTCCGGAGTCATGCCCATCATTTGTAAGTATTGATCAGGTTGCATACCATATTGAGCCATTTGTCGACTCATGTTTTGCATCGCATTATCAGTACGTTCTTCAATCATAGCTTCAGGTACATCTGCTTCCAAAGTCTCAACAACTTTGTCAAGTAAGATTCCTTCAAATGTCTCATCAACTTCTTTTTGTCTTGCTTCTAACATTTTTGCCTTGATGTCTGCCTTATATTCTTTAAGTGTATCGAATTCAGAAACATCTTTCGCAAACTCGTCATCAAGATCAGGTAGAATTTTTTCTTTAACTTCGTTCAATTTAACTTTAAAAACAACTGCTTTTCCAGCTAAATCTTCTTGATATTCTTCCGGGAACACCAAATCAATGTCACGCTCTTCTCCTTCTTTCATGCCTTCAACTTTTTCTTCAAATCCAGGGATAAACTGACCGGATCCAAGTTCCAATTCGTGATTTTCGCCTTTTCCGCCCTCAAAAGCTACATTGTCAACAAAACCTTCAAAATTGATAACTGCAATGTCGCCATTTTGTGCAGGTCTGTCTGTCTTTTCGATGCGAGCATTGCGCGCTCTTGTTGCTTCAATTTCTTGATCAACTTCAGTGTCCAGAATTTCAACTTTCATCTTCGGAGCAGAAAGTCCTTTGTACTCGCCGACTTTTACATCAGGATACAATGCTGCAATTAACGTAACAACAGCAGCTTTATTTTCGTCTTTCAAATCAACATCTGATACTTTAGGATAACCAACAACATTCAGGTCAGTTTCCTTAATTGCATAACGAAGCACTTCCGGCATCATATCTTCTAATGCGTCGCTAAGAAAAACTTCAGCACCATAAAGTCTTTCAATCATTTTGCGAGGTGCTTTCCCTTTACGAAATCCGGGAACAGCAATATGTTTTCTATTTTTAACAAAAACCTTATTTACCGCTGCGTCCAGTTCTTCTGCTTCAATTTCAATGACCAGTTCTACTTCGTTGTTTTCTTTTTTCTCACTCTTATTTAGTTTCAAGCTTTCTTCCTCCAGATGTTTTAAGTTAATTAAATAACTGTGTGTCAGTGCTTCATAATTGAGCACTAGGCATACCAAGGCATTTTATCAAAAATAAATGAAAATTGCAATCTTTTTAGTTCTAAGCCTTTGGGAATTTACGTAAGATCAAAACTCTAACCGTCATTCCGGACTTGATCCGGAATCCCCCGACAGATAATTATCCAATAATTGACAAATAGCACGAATAGCAAAGCTCGCAAGTAAAATAAGTGCGAGCTTTGTTATCGTGCTTATAGAAGTTTCCAGTAATTCGCCATCATTACACGTCGATGTCAATGTCATTTCCTGGATATTTCGGTGCTTCAGTTGGTGGAGCAGTTGGTGAAGCCTCTAAAGCTGTGCGTGCAGCCTGGCGGAATCGTTGTCTTGATTGCCTTATTTCTTCAATTGCAGCCACTAGCGACTCTTCGGAACGCTGCATGGCATCGTCAACATACTCATTTGCAACACGTCGTAATTCTGCAGTTGAAGTTTCGGCATGAGCTAACAACTCATTGCCTTTGGTTCTGGCCACTCTTACAACTTCTTGCTCATCAATAAGCTTCCTAGCGTGTTCTTCAGCATTTTTCTTAATTGTGTCAGCTTCATGCTTTGCATTGTTAATAAAGTCAGCACGAGCGTCTAACAACCTTTTTGCTTCGGATATTTCTGTTGGAAATTGACCCCTGATTTCATCAAGAATATCAAGAGCTTTGTCACGATCAATAACACACTTTCCTGCACCAACCGGTACATTCCAAGCCTCAGTTATCATCGTATGGAGCATATTTAGCATTTCTGGAATCCTGCTACTCATTTGAACATCATCCCTTCTCTTTTAACTTTTGATACAACGTCATCTATAATTTCATGTGGCACAAATGTCTTTAAATCTGCACCATATCTAGTCATTTCTTTAACTGCCGACGAGCTTATGTACGTGTACTTTTCACTGGATGGCATAAATAGGGTTTCAATACTTGGGTCTAGTTTTCTATTTATTAAGGCGATCTGGAATTCTTTATCAAAATCAGAAACTGCACGGAGACCTTTAATGATGATCTTTGAATTTCTTTGCTTCATGTATTCGACCAACAGCTCGTCTGATGATTCAACTTTTACATTTTTATATCTGGTAACAGTACGCCTTATGAGCTCTACTCTCTCCTCACGGGTGAAGAGCGGGTTCTTGTCTGAATTGACCATTACACAAACATACAACTCTTCAAAAGCCGCTGCTGCACGTCTTATTATATTCAAATGCCCAAGTGTAATGGGATCAAAGCTACCGGGATAAACAGCAATGCTCATATAAATAATCAGTCCTTACTCGAAAACACGCTCAATGTTGCTATTCACAAATAGTGGATTACACGCTATTGTAGCTGTTGCACCAACTTCAACAGACTTCCCTGTTATATCCACAATTATATCCGTCAATCCAACATTGCCAATTATATTCGCTCTAACATTACCTATGCTAACAAACTTTTTATCTTTATTCAACACTCGATTAACAAATTTTCTCAAAATACTGCGTAACCCAAGTGCGTTACTATCCCTGATAATTCCAAACCCGTCATAATGGCCACATGGAATAACAGCAACTTTGGTACCATTTTTCACCGGTATATTCGCGTATCCAACTCTAGCACCATTCTCAAATGACTTAACTTCGACAACTGCAGATGTGAGATGTGCAACTTGTTTATATCCATGATTTTCAATTGCCAGAAGTCCTAAAAACGCTGAACCAATTCTGACAGCATCCATGCGTGTATAGGGATATAAGATAGCACCACGTGAGGCGGCAATATGTTTCATTCCATCAATGCCTTCATCATTTAGCAGTTTTACGCATTGATTAAAGATATCAACTTGATTTCTTATATATGCCTCATTCTTTTCGCAAGCAAATGTTAAATGAGAACAGATACCGGTAATTCTTAACTTATCATTATTTTTTACACATGTGATTAACTCTTCAATTTCATGGGGTGCAAATCCATAGCGTCCGAAGCCTGTGTCAATATTTATGTGAATAGACGGTGTATTTTCAACTTTTGTTAATACTTCCTCGAACGCCTTTAGTGCACCTAAGGATGATATACATAATGTAATGCCTTTTTCAACAGCTTGCTTCATTAAGTTTTCAGATAATACTGGCGCTAACTGTAGAATTTCGCCTTGAATGCCTTCATCACGAAGCTTTATTGCGTCATTTACATCTGTAACAGCAAAATAATTGACTCCATTTGTAGATAGCAGCTTTGCCAACTGTATAAGTCCTAATCCATAACCATTTGCTTTTAAGACTGCTATGACAACACTTTCGCCGGCTGTATTTTTGATTTTATCTAAGTTGTGAATTATATTATCACTATTTACAATAAATTTGGTCATAGTTTCCTCACTTGCGTATCAAAAACAATACTTTCCGAAGATGTGTGTAAAGTTTCATGCTGGTTTCAATAACCTTGGCTGTGAAGGGCTTGAATGTCAGCTCCAGCTCCCCTACAAACTCCGTTAAATCGCCACCAAAGCCTTTCTTAAAGCGGTATAGACCATAAAGTGGATTATCTTCCGACAAATCTCCCGAAACACCACGAAAATCATAAATCCTGCATTTTAATTCTAAAGACCACTTTATCATTTCCCATTGTAGAAGATAGTTAGGCATGACATTTCTCGAAGAATTGGAGCTTGCACCATAGAGATACCAAACCTTATCACCAAAATGAATTGCAATGGTTCCGGCAATTATCTCACCATCAAACTTTGCAAGGTACAAACGCATATTCTTCCCAAGACAATCATACATACGCTCAAAGTATTCTTGCGAGCGAATGACAAACTTATCTCTCAATCCGGTTTCTTGCATGATCTCATGAAAGCGTTTTAAATCCGAACGCTCACCCAACTCAACTGTTACACCTTTTCTCGCAGATAAGTTGGTATTATATCGCCACTTCTTATGAAAGTTGGCAAATATTTCTTCCTCGGTTTTATTTTCAACATTAAGTCTGAATACAAAATTTGGTTGAACTCCCTCAAAATTTTTAGAGTTCCTTTGTTTGTATCCAAGGGATTTCATATAGTCAACAAATTCAGTTTCAGAAACTTTTACATCCGGGTCGATTTTGAATGTATAAGCCTTACAATTCTTTGCAACTTCTTTTACCTTCTCTGTGAGTGCTGCGAGTGTTTCCTTGTCATGAATATCACATACCGGAGCACGAGGCGAATAAATAATTCTATAGGGAAAGAATGGCACTTTACGAATCAGCAGTTGCATACTCCCCTTGATATTGTCATTTTCATCTAAAACAGTAATCGTTTCATTGTCCCATTCTCGCTTTACTTCAGCCCAAAAAGGAGCTTGCATAAAATGCCCCTTCGGATGCTCTTCTAAAAATGTCAGTAATTTAGACATATAAATAATTATCCCCTATCCTACTATCAAATTAACCACGCATCATCATATCATAATCAAGTAAAATGGTCAATTAACGTTAGTTATTCAAATCCAGTTAATTTTCATCATCTAGTCGCGTGTATTTTATTACCTTTACTCCACCATAGATATACTCTTTTTGTAGTTGATACGGCAATTCAACTATAGGAGTCGGTGAGTCTTTTCTGATTTCACAAATCACTATACCATTAACATTTAGCTTATCAAGTTTAGTAATTTGCTCAAGTGCTTTATCTGTCAACTTTGTATCGTATGGTGGATCAATGAAAATCAGATCATAATTTTCCGTATACTCCAGATAACGTATAGCATCATGCTTGTGCACTACTGCGTTGTCAGTGAGCTCACATATCTTCAGATTTTCCTTTATCAGCTTAACTGAATTAGATGAAGAATCAACAAAGGCAACATTTTTTGCTCCCCTTGACAGCGTCTCAATTCCATACTGTCCTGAACCTGCAAATAAATCAAGTACACTTCTACCCTCTATATCAAATTGAATAATATTGAATACTGATTCTTTAACTTTATCGCTTGTCGGTCTTACATTTGAGCCAATTGGCTCTTTTAGTTTTCTCCCTCTGGCTTGTCCGCTAATTACTCGCATTTTTATCCCCTTTTTCTTCTATTAAATTTTTATCACACAGAACAAAGTCTCTTTAAGGATAAGCTCTGAGTTTGTGTTGTCGTAATTGTCATTCCGTCAGCGTAACCAAGGATGGTGGAGCGCGTTCATTATGCACATGGATGTGCATTTGAACGTAGGAATACAATTACGATAATACAAACTCAGGGCAATAAATCGTCTTTTTGTTTTTTCTTTGGTTTCTCATCTTTATTTAGCATTGTCTTTGATCTGAGTTTTCTATGATACTCAATAGCAAACCTATGTGCCTCTTCCTGAATCGACCCTATGAGTGCAAAAACTGCGGGATTTGCTGAAAGGCCAATTTCTTCACCATCAGGAGTAACCAGCGCACGTGTCCTGTGCTTTTCGTCTTTTACCATACCAAACACTGGTAGTTGAACCTCTAACTCATCAAGAGTCTTCTTTATTGTAGAAGCATGATTTGCACCGCCATCAATAAGCATCAGATCTGGTAGTGGCATAAACTTTTCATCATTTGCCAAGAATCGCTTAATTCTTCTCGATACGACTTCTGACATACTCCCGTAATCATCTTGACCACGCTTAGTCCTGATCTTGAACCGCCTATAATCCTTTTTCAATGGCTTGCCCTTTACAAAGACAATCATCGACCCAACAATATTTGATGAGCCGGTGTTGGAAATATCATAAGCCTCAATACGATCCGGTATAGACGGTAGGTTTAACGCTTTTTCCAACCACTGATGCGTCTTTAAAATCTTCTCTTTATACAGAGCAGTATGTTCCTCTACAGGGTCCTCTGCAAAGAATTGTTTTTGCTCCAGCACCTTAATTGCTTTTATGCGGTCACGTAGTAATGCCGCTACCTCAAAGTTTAGAGCATCTGATGCATCTTTCATTTCTTTAGTGAGCTTCTTCAGCAGACTACCGGTTTTGCCTTGAAAAACATCTATTGCTGCAGCAACTGCATTTCTATAGTCTTCAGCAAGTTCAGCTTTTTGACAATATCCTCGACAGTTACCCATGTCATGATTGAGACAAGGTCGATGCTTCCCAATTATCTGTTTTATATTCTTTCCGCATGTTGCCAGTTTCAAAGCTTTACTTATTGCAGCTACAGCTCTGAACGTTTCAGCTCTTGTACCATACGGACCGAGATAGAGAGCATCGTCATCAACAGCATTAGGAACCACTTTAAAAGTCGGATAATCTTTCAAAATATCGACACGTATAAATGGATAGCCTTTATCATCACGTAGCTTGACATTATATCTGGGCATATATTCTTTAATTAAGGAATTTTCGAGCACAAGAGCTTCAAACTCTGACTCGACGATGATTGTATCAAAATCGTCTATTTTCGATACCATTATGTCAGTTTTTATGTCGTGATTAGTAAGCCCCTCAGTCAGCATACTCCCGTCAGAATTGCGAAAATAGCTACTAACGCGGTTCTTCAGACGAGCTGCCTTGCCAACGTATATTACATTGTCTTCATCGTCTTTCATCAAGTAAACTCCCGGCAATTGAGGAAGTTCTTTAACTTTATCGCGCAAGTTATCAGTCATAACTCACCGTTTTACCCTCTTCGCGCATAGTAACAAATATAGGGAATTGCAAACTTAATAGTCCGGTCTTTTTATCACTGCTTTCTTCCTTATATTTGACTTCAATGACTCTGCCGAGCAACTCATCTTTTCTGCTCCAGTAGTCTTCACGCTGTTCATCACTAAACCCTGATCCAACATTTAGTACGTTACCTTTATAATCAACAACAAATGCTCCCAGTCTTCCGACATTTCTGCCTGAACCCTCTTCGACATCAGTTATCATCAAATCGACAGTGTAGAACCTTTTAACTTTCAAGATACCATTATGCCTCTTGCACGCATATTTACTATCACGATTGAGCATGAGCCCTTCCTTATCTTCACTCACCATCTCATCTAAAAGAGTGTCAATAATACTGACATCAGTGCCGGTATACAGGACATCCACAATCATGATCGACTCAAGACTTAGTTCAGTTATTCTATTTTTCAGTTCTATCAGCGACACAAGACGCTTTTTATATGTTAAATTACTCTCTCCATTTTGAAACTCATTTTTTGGCAGTAAGTCGAATATTACAAATTGCATGCTACTCTTATCTGCATCATCTTGTCCAAGTAATCCTGTTCCAATTCTGAAATTTTCATTATCTGATATACCATCAACGTTTTTGCGAACCAGTTCACCGTCGAACACCCACTCATCAGCATCCGAAAACACTTGCTCAATGTCCGCTATAATATGATCAAGACCGGAAATCTCTTTTCCTTGTCTGCTGAATATCTTACCATCATAGAATGTGCCCCTTACCCCATTGAGCTTTAATGACAGAGCAAACCATTCATCATCTTTTAACTTATATTTTTCAATGCTGTAAGACTGCTGAACTTCCCACTGAGGGATAAACTGCTTACCGAACGCTTTGTTTACTGATTTAACATCACAGCCCAGCTTTGCACTCTTTGTGATAATTGAGGCATAAAACTCACGCATCTCATCATCTTGCGTATTTAGAAACTCTCTAATATTTGCAATCACTTCATCACTGCCGGTATTATTTTCGAAAATGTATTCCATCAGGTCCGTAAAAGACTCGAAAAACACGGTTGGTTGCTTATCCGTTTCTTTATTTATCTTTTTTTCTGAAATACCTGTAATCAAAAAAGGGTTCAAAAGATAGTTAATGAACCGAGTAAACTGTTCATTTTCACTGTTTTCAATTAATATATCTCTCTTTGCTAAGCTTGACCCTGTTGACGCTAAGAGTTCGAATAGTTCTTTAACCTTATAATCCATTGCACAGTTGTTCAAAATGTTTCCCTCCAATATGATTTATACGCATTTCATTTGTAGCAGAGCCGCATACACAGCAATAGTAATCCTTTTCCTTGAAAACGTTTTTGTCAATGATTTCTTCGGCAGATATGTCGTCAAACACGAACGTAATCCCGTCTCCCATTTTTTTTATGTAACTTTCCTTTATCGCCCATATTTTGCAAAAATAGTCATTTGGCTCACGAGAATTTATATATGTGCTATACTCGTCTTTTGTTAGCACACGCTTTGCCACTTTATCTGACACAGGGCATATTTTTTGTGCATCCAAACCGATCGGATTATCAGAAACTACACATGCGGCAATATTGTGAGAATGACTAAGACTGAAGTGAATGTTTGGATATTTTACGAGGGATGGTTTCCCCTTCTCGTTATAGTCAAACTCGACTACCTCATTAATGCCGTAGACCTCATTTAACGCAATGCGCAGTAATAAATAAACAGCAGCAGACGCTTTTTTGCATAGCGATGAATGTAAGCGATGATATTTGCTATATCGCTCATTAGAAAGTAATTCTTTGAACTTATCAGGGAAATCAGCTCTTAGCTTATCCAACTCATCAAATATATATATCATGACTCGGCTATTATAACATAAACTAGCTCCCATCGGAATACCGACAGGAGCAAAGTATATAATTTATGAGAAATGCTGTATGATAGCATCTTCCTTAGCCGTTTGTCAAGAGTTTTTTCACCGTTTGTAGTTAATCTGTGATAATGTCAGGATCTTAATTATCTTTAGAAAATGTCACCCCTGTAAAGTAATGTTAGAATGAAGTTATGAGAACAGGAGTGATATCG
>Ga0123355_10000091_pt1 | contig 95061 bp, 116 predicted proteins | sample TergutEmb28metaG_3_FD_89872 | JGI IMG/M metagenome (GOLD analysis project Ga0123355, IMG submission 89872) | Embiratermes neotenicus P1 segment gut microbial communities from Petit-Saut dam, French Guiana - Emb289 P1 | ecosystem: Host-associated > Arthropoda: Insects > Digestive system > Gut ... | reverse complement strand
TTAGAGGACAAAGATGTAACCATACGCAAAGCCGATTTAGGGCGCGACATTCGTAGCTTTATTTCCTATGCCATTGGCTGTATGTTTGGCCGCTATAGCTTGGACGAGCCAGGGCTGATTTTCTCAGGAGGAAATTTTAACCTTTCATGCTATACTACATTTACCCCTGTCACCGACAACTTAATCCCCATTGGAGTAAAAGATTATTTTGATAGTGACATAGTAGTACGATTTATAGAATTTGTAAAAATAGTTTATGGCGAAGAATCTTCAGGCGAAAATCTCGCCTTCATTGCTGAAGCTCTATACCCAAATGCCAGCGGCACCACCAACGAAAAGTTACGCCGTTATTTCCTAACCGATTTTTACAAAGACCACCTGAAAACATACCAAAAACGCCCGATATACTGGCTATTAGATAGCGGAAAAAAGAACGGCTTCAAAGCCTTGATATACCTTCACCGTTACAATAAGAATACAATCGGCATAGCACGTACTGATTATCTGCGTAAGCAAAGACAACGGTATGAAAGTGAATTGGATAGTTTACAAGCCAGAATATCACAAACTGAAGATGCAAAGGAAAGAGCGGCTTTGCAAAAAGAAGCAAATGCCATACAATCCGCACTTGACGAATGCCACAACTACGACCAAATAATAGCCCATATTGCCCATCAGCGAATAGAACTCGACCTTGATGATGGTGTGAAAGTGAATTACGCCAAATTCCAAGGGGTGGAAGTGCCAAAAGACAACGGTGGGTCTGAGAAAATGGATTTGTTGGGGAGGATATAGACCTATTAAGCTGTATTCAACTCTTGGAATACAGCTTCTACACTCGCAAACGCAAACATTTTCCACAATAGCCGAGGATTTTGGAACGAGATAAGAAATGGTTACGCCCTAAATCCCAAAGGAGAAGAAAAATGAAGAATAGACTGGATATTTCAGAAGCTGAACATCAAGTAATGAAAATTATTTGGTCGGCTGGCACGCCAATTAACACTAATGAAGTCGTTGAGAGACTAAAAATGTCCACAGCTTGGAAACCAAAGACCATACACACTCTGCTTTCACGCTTAGTAAAAAAGGGGGCAATACAATACGAAAAAGTCGGTAGAGTATTTGTTTATACGCCTGTTATAGAAGAATCTGAGATGTTAGCATTAGAAAACGATAGTTTCCTTAATCGATTTTATAACGGCGCGTTAAATGCAATGGTTGTTAATTTATTAGAGCAAGACAAGCTTTCCGATAATGATATTATCGCTCTTAGGAATATTTTAGACGAGAAGCTAGAAAGACGGTGAACTCATGATATACACTCTAACTTCATTTTTTGTGCATTTTTCTTTGATTGTTATCTCGTCATCTATTGGCATACTACAAGTTTTATTGTTGAAAAAAGGACTTAAAAAACACATTTCTGCAAAATGGCAATATAGAATAGATTTATTATTTTTTGTTCTTTTGGCTACGCCTTTTATCCCTAGTAGATTTTTCGCATCATTGAATATCAGGACATGGTTAAACACTCTGCATTTTGAAAGGCAATCTACAATAAATATGACCACTTACGAGTCAAGTTTGGCTACATATGGCACTGGATGGCTACAAGTTTTTGCAGTTGACCGTTTCGTACCGATTGACCGTTTTGCCCCTGATTATTTATTGGTAGCCTTTTTAGTAATATGGATTGCGGGTATTTTTATTTTCGCAATAGCTATGTTTTTATGCAATAAAGAATTGCGACTAATAATAGAATCCATGAAACCTGTAGAAGACGCTAAAATACTATCATTATTTTCGTATTGTAAATCAGAAGTTGGTGTTAAATCCAATATTCCACTTGGTTCTTCTATTCTGTTAAAAACACCAATGACAGTAGGCTTTTTCAAAACGCGCATTATATTGCCAATGATGATAATCAAACTGGAGGATATTCGCTATGCCTTACTACATGAATTAGTTCATTGCAAAAATAAGGATATTTTGATTAATAATATCATATGTTTGTTCCAAATTTTGTACTGGTTTAACCCTCTAGTTCATCTCGCTTTCAAACAAATGAAATTGGATAGGGAGTTGGCTTGTGATGCTTCTGTATTGGATATGTTACCAAAGGAGCAACATATTCAGTATGGAGGAACTTTGTTAAATTTTGCAAATTCAATTTCTTACCCTCTTTATTTCACTGCACCTATAGGCGGTTCCAAACCACAAATTGTAAAGCGAATTGAGCATATTGTTACATATACAACTGAATTAAATTTATCGAAAACAAGAGAGGTATATATATCCATACTAATAGGATTTCTTATTTTTTGTCAAATACCTCTTTTTTCTTCGCTTGCTAATATTAATGATAACAGATTCCATTTTCAAGCTAATAATGTGATTTATCAAGATTTATCCGCTTTCTTTGACGGTATTGATGGTAGTTTTGTACTTTATGATTTGAATTACGACCAGTACACAATTCATAATAGAAATATGAGTGTAACAAGGGTATCCCCCAATTCAACCTATAAAATAGTCAGTACTCTTATCGCCTTGGAAACAGGTGTTTTAGAGACGAATTGTAATCTAAAAGAATGGGATGGAATAATACATCCTTTTGAAACATGGAATAAAGACCACGATTTGGTATCTGCTATGCAATATTCAGTTAATTGGTATTTTCAAGAATTGGACATACAGGTTGGAATACAAAGGCTACATTCATTTTTGACACTAGTTTCTTACGGAAATCACAATATTTATGGGGGAATTACTGATTTTTGGATAGAATCTTCTTTGCGAATATCACCACTTGAGCAGGTGAGATTTCTAAGGGATTTACACCAAAACAATACAATATTTGAAACCGAGCATATAAACATTCTAAAAAATGCCTTGCGTCTATCAGAACAAGATGATGCGGTATTATCAGGCAAAACAGGTACAGGCATGTTAAATGGCAAGGTCGTTAACGGCTGGTTTATTGGCTATGTTGAGAAAAATGGGTCTGTATTTATTTTCGCCACATACATCCATGGTGAGGATAGTAGCGGGAGCATAACTGCCGTTCAAATTACACTTTCAATTTTGGAATACAAAGGCATTTTTTATCCTGCTTAAAAATCCTTGACTTTTTTATCTTACACATGTAGTATTATGTGAAATATTACATCAGTAAGAAATGGGGCGGATTAATGCGTAAAGCCAAACGCAAAAAGATAAAAAAAAATAAAAGGCACCTCAAAATTATATTTGTAGTTGTATTAATGATATCTATCATCATTACTGGCTTCTCTTTTCATTTATCATCAAATTCTCCAATAAAAAGTCTTTTTGTATCTTTACCAACTTCAGATGATATAGTGCCTCCAGATGAATTGTTACAACGATTCTTCGCTTATATTGAAAGCGGGCAATTTGAACATATGTATAATATGCTGGACTATGTAAGTCAAATGACAATTTCAAAAGAGGATTTCATTGATAGAAATAGAAATATTTACAATGGAATCGGTGTAAATAATATTACGATAACAATCAATCAAATGCGTGAAATATACGATAGGCCAGACAGAAAAATTGTCGAGTACAATTTGCGTATGGATACTATTGCAGGTGAGATAGCTCATGACCATCAGGCCATTTTTGTACTAAACGAGAATAACGAATTCCGTTTACAATGGACTTCGCGCACTATCTTCCCACAGCTTGGTGACAACGATAGGGTACGAACAAACATCTTACCAGCGCGACGTGGTAGTATTTTTGACCGCAACGGAAATATGTTGGCAGGCCTTGGTTATGCTTCCGCCGTTGGCTTTGTACCTGGTAGAATGCGCAGGGATGAAATTGAAAAAGATATAGTTAAAATCGCCAATTTACTAGAAATGACCCCGGAGGCAATTATTAGAAGGTTGGAAGCCTCTTACGTAAGAGATGACACCTTTGTTTTACTAAGAACGATTTCCAGAGAAGCACAAGAGCTAATAGATGAATTATTAACTGTCCAAGGCATAATGGTCAGCACTACTACTGTCAGATATTATCCTTTAGAAAGAAGTGCTGCTCATTTATTAGGATATGTACAAAATATTAATGCAGAAGAATTGGAGGCTCTTAGTGGAGAGGGTTACCATATGAATAGTGTAATTGGAAGAGCTGGGTTAGAAAGGATATATGAGGAACAATTGCGCGCAAGGGATGGTCGTGAAATTTTTATTATCGACAACCAAGGAAATAGAATAGCAACTTTAGCACAACTAGCACCAATCAATGGTCAAGATATACACCTGACTATTGATTCCAATTTACAAAGGCAACTGTATGATTTGTTTGCGACAGATAAAAGTGCTTCTGTAGCTATGAACCCTCTAACGGGTGAAGTTCTTGCTCTTGTGAGTACCCCTTCCTATGACCCAAATGATTTTGTTCGTGGTATGACACCAAGTGTATGGCAGACCCTCAACGAAGACGAACATCTTCCCTTGTTTAATAGGTTTAGAGCTACATTTAGTCCTGGTTCAACAATGAAAGCGATAACAGCAGTTATTGGAATAGATAGCAGTATTATAAATCCAAATGAAGACTTTGGCCATAGTGGACAACGCTGGCAATTAAACGAAAGCTGGGGCGGCTTTTTTGTAACAACGGTACGAGAATATTATGGAGCGGCTAACCTTTATAATGCAATGGCATGGTCTGACAATATCTATTTTGCAAAAGCGGCATTGAGAATAGGTGCTGAAATCTTTGAAAATGGGCTAATAGGATTAGGGTTTGGCGAACGAATACCATTTGAATACGGGGTGTTTTCCTCAACTATTTCAAGAACAGGAATGTTCACTTCTGATATACAATTGGCTGATAGCGGGTATGGACAAGGCGAGATACTTATGAATCCCCTTCATTTGGCAGTAATTTACGCAGCTTTTGTCAATGATGGCAATATCATAGAACCACGACTAATTTATGGTAATCCAAGCGTGACAGCGTGGATACCTAACGCATTTTCCCCTGATACTGCAAGAACTGTGCTTGATAGCCTAATATTTTCAATAGAGTATGGAACAGGTAGAGGCGCGAGGATTCCTGGTGTCAACCTTGCGGGCAAAACGGGAACAGCAGAAATAAAATTGACACAAAACGACGAAACGGGAACGGAACTTGGATGGTTTGTCTTGCTTACAGCAGATGATAATGCAGAAGCTCCTTTATTGGTAATTTCAATGGTTGAAGACGTACAAGGTCGAGGCGGAAGCGGCTACGTGGTACCTAGAGTAAGAGAAGTATTTTACGGGAGGTAAATGATGAAGATATGTTCAGTTTATGCTTCTATTTTGACTTTGATGTTAGCTTTGATATTGATGCTTGTGTCATGTGGAGATTTAGAGACAGAAAATAGCGAGAAGACAGAAGATTATCATTCAGTAAACATTGATGAATATATTGAATATGCGATTGAAGCTCCCATAACTCACATATTTGAGAATCACTCGACATATATAGAACATGAAAACAATAGTACTATCATCGGTGATTATAAATATCCAGAAAATCCAGCAGAACAGCTTAGAAACGCATTAATATACGATATAACTACACGTGGGTTGCCACTAGCAGTAGGCGATATAGAAATAATTGTTTTTGAAAGTCAGGTATACGCCCAGATAAAAATTGATTTTACTAATAGTGGCAATACATGCGTTATAATGTTTCCTAATAAACACTATGATTTCAGTGATATGAATAATGGCCTTGAAAGGCAATCTTTTACAATGGCATTTCAAGACCACGAAAATACTCAGGATATGATAACCGTTTTGACTATGGTTATAAGGTATTTATCACCTAGTTTAAGCTTAGAGGAAGCTGAACGCTTAGCAATCATGCAAGATAAAACGATTTCAACAGATGGTTTTTCCATGCCATTGGATATAGGCGGGTATCAAATTCAAACAAGATATACAAATCCACATGTGTTTTTTAGAACACCTTATTTTGAAGCAAAGCTGGGCGTAAAAGTAAGAGCTATAAGACATCTTTGGCAGGGCGCGATTGATACTAGCAACTTTTATCGATTAACAAACCGAGAAGATTACAATTTGTTGAATTTGTATTCCTGGAATGAGTATCACCAATTTGTATATGGGGATTTCATAATCGAAAATACATGGCAACAGCTTTGTTGGCGACACGGCTGTACATCGGTTGTAGTTGATGTAGTATCAATGTATGGAGAACGGTTTTCTTTGAATATTGATACATTGGTATTTACCGACACATATGAGTTTGGAGTTGGTCAGCAGTATACGTTATTTATTGATTTGCAGTTTTATCCAGAAATAGTATATGCGGTTCAACGCTCTAAATCGGAGCATTTTAATATGCGGGGAGAAATGCAACCAATTGATTACCTATCACTTGAATTTGTTTATTCTAAAATATGGTTTGAACCAGATTTGGATGAAGTAATTCACGAAGTGATTTTTGAAACTGAATCATTTGGGCTTTTGAACTTTTTTTCGGCATTGGATGGTTATGGTGTTGCTGCTGGACAATGGTTTGACCCAATAAGGGACTACTACGCTTTTCTTGGTTGGTTTGATAACGAAGACTTTGAAGGTTTTCCGCTCACTAGTGATACACCGATTTTTCAAGATACAACCTTTTATCCTAAATGGGGATATATAGGTTCAGGAGGCGTTTGGCCAAGGGCATATAGAGGCGTTATTCATGGTCTTGACGAAGGAAGTATATTTGTACTTGGACAAAACCTCACAATCACGGCTATCGGATATAATATGAATCTGGAGTCACCAAGAGACCAGCGTTTCCGTTGGAGGCCAGTGTCTTGGAATTTATCTAGTGGGGAAAGTGGCATATTTACTGTACCCTTTCAAACTAATATACCATTTGATAGTATAGGGGAACATTGGTTGTATATTACCTACCAAGAAGAAATATTCGACGGACGAATCTGGCAAGAAACTAATCAATTGCGTAAGGTTCGAGAAAGGTTGCTGTTTGTAGTGAATGAATAAGTCTACTCAAAAAGCATTTTCAATGTGATTGATTACCAACCCGTTATTTGTACTCAATAATTCTACTACATCAAAACGGAAATCTTGCTCGCTCAATCCCTTCTCTGCAATATAATACAAGGCAGTTCTGTGTATTCGCTTTTGTTTTGTAGCATTAACAGCCTCGCGTGGAAGGCCATAACGCTTACTTCTGCGGTACTTTACCTCTACAAACACAAAATATGTACCATCTTTAACAATTAAGTCAATTTCTCCTGTTGCTCTACGAAAATTCGTCTCTAGCAAAGTCATTCCCTTGCTCTGCAAAAATATCTCAGCTTCTGATTGACCGAAAAATCCCTTGGCCACATTATTAAGATTTTTGCTTGCCTTGTCCATAAAAATCCCCCTTTTTGACATCTGGTATAATAAAGGGTGCTTCATCCTTAAAGCCTTGGATGAAACACCCTTTTATATTGTTGGAGCGCAATGTAACCGATTAGGATATAGGCAACATGATACCATTTTTAATAAGTGCGGGTCTGTAGCGATTTTCACTTGTGCCGTCTCCTAATTGACCATCCCAATTCGCGCCCCATCCCCATAGGCTTCCATCAGTTGTAACGGCAATTGTATGCCACGCACCTGCCGAAACAGCGGCCACATTTCCCATTATTCTTACTGGAGTGTTACGATTTGTGGTTGTGCCGTCTCCTAATTCTCCGCCACCATTCCAGCCCCAACCCCACAAACTATTGTCATCCTGTATTACCATTGTGTGTACATCACCAACTGAAACGTAAATAACATTTTCCATTAACATTACAGGAGTATAATGGTTTGTGGTTGTGCCATCTCCAAGCTGACCATTACCATTCCACCCCCATACCCAAAGGCTTCCATCCGATCTAATAGCCATTGTGTGAGAATAACGTGCTGAAACCATAACAACATCATCCATTATCCATGTTGGATCGTGTCGGTTTGTGGTAGTGCCATCCCCTAGTTGACCGAATTCATTCCGCCCCCAGCCCCAAAGATTTCCATCTCCAGTAATCGCCATTGTATGAGCAAATCCGGTAGAAACTGCGGTAACATTGTTAGCTATATGTATGGGCGTGTTTTGGCATACAGTCGTACCGTCCCCAAGCTGACCAAACCCGTTCCATCCCCAGCCCCATAAACTACCATTTGTTGCAATAGCCATTGTGTGATGTGTGTTTACCGAAACAGAAGATATGTTTCCCATAACTCTCACTGGGCTATGTCGTTCTAACACGTTAGTACCATCCCCAAGTTGACCGTTACCATTCCAACCCCAGCCCCAAAGACTTCCATCATCCCTGATTGCCATTGAAAATGCGTAAACTGCCGAAATGGAAACAACATCATCTTTTATCCATACGGGGGTACTTCGTTTTATATCAGTGCCGTCCCCAAGTTGACCACTAGCATTCCAGCCCCATGCCCAAAGGCTACCATCATCCCTGATTGCCATTGAATATCCAAATCCGGCTGATATTGTATTACCAACTGGAATTGGGATACTAGTTATAAACGTCCCAGTTTCAGAAGGCTCTGTTGGCATATTGATTAGTGCCGGGGTTGGCTCCGGGTCGGGCTCTTGAATTGATTCTGGAGTTTGTTCTGGAATTAATTCTGTAGCATTTGGCAAGGAAGAAATCTGTTGCCCAAGATATTCTGCTGGACGCGGGGCATTGCTTGAGGACAATACCCACATCCCTCCAATACATACCAGAGCAACAAAGAGGGTCATTGCAACTAAAGGATTCCTTTTTTGTTTTTTTTGAGGTTGTGGCGGGGTGTCTATAACGGGCTTTGGCTTTGGCAATACTTTAAGACTAGATTGTATATGTGCGGTATAATCGGGTTTTATTAGTAGCGGCTTCCGTTTTATTGGTTTAGGTTTTAGAACATTAGAAGCTTGAAGGTTATGGATTTTAAGGTCATGGGCTTTAAGGCTAGAGGTTTGAAGCTTAGGGGGTGAATACCCCAATAATTCAGCAAAGCACTCAATTACTATTAAAGATATATCTTCTGGCACAAAGTAATTTTTTTGCATTTCATTTGCTAATTTGTTAATGGTGGCAGAAGCAAAGCCTTTGGGAGAACTTTTCAATCGGGAATATACGTCCATGCCGCCAATAGCAGTATTTAATAGGTTTCTGATAGGTTCATTGTCGTGGCCAGGCAATACATCCGCCAACACGCTTCTGAATTTTGCGGCATCAGTAAATATTATATCTCCAAATAGCCTTTTGACATCTTTCAAAACCTGCTTAATTGTATCCTTCATTCAAGTCACTCCCTTCTGAGAAAACAGTTTTCACCTTAACTTAATGAGAACACGCCCTAACTTGCAAATTCTTTTGACACTGTTTCTAATGCACTTGGTATATCAATTTTCTGCGGGCAAAGGCTTAGGCATATGCCACAGGAAGTACAATCATTAGCGCGTTGCCCGTCTGGAAGATTATTGTATGCCAACTGTCGATTAAACTTATGTCCCGCACGCATATATTCGTTATAAATCATAATACTATTTGCGATTTCGATATTTTGAGGACAATCTGCTATGCAATATTTGCAACCAGTACACGGGATACTTCCTTCTTTTGAAAGAGCTTCCATTACTTGCTCCAAAAGAGCATAATCTTTCTCATCCATTGGCTCATATGGGTTCAAAATGCGTATATTATCTTCAACCTGTGCTAAACTGGACATGCCGCTTAAAACTATTTCCACTCCTTTTAAGCCTGCGGCATAACGAATAGCCCACGATGCTATAGAATCGTTGGGACGTGCGGCTTTTAGCAAAGCTTCGGCGGAATTTGGCAGTGTTGCTAAAGTACCGCCTTTAACTGGTTCCATAGCGATAATAGGCTTGTTGTATCTAAGTGCGGCTTCATGTTGTGCGGCAAAAGGCCCACGTAGTACATCCACATAGTTAAGTTGCAAGAAAACAAACTCCATTTCAGGATGTGCCGCCAAAATTTCTTCTAGCACACTAACTTCATCATGGAATGAAAATCCTACATGGCGAACAAGCCCTTTCTTTTTTTGCTCTGCCGCCCATTCGTACATTCCGATTGAAACTGCCTTTTGCTCATTGTCCTTGCCAAGGGAATGCAGTAGGTAGTAATCAAAATAATCCACACCGCAACGCTTTAAGGATTCCTCAAATATGCGGTCACAATCTTTTATATTTCCTACAGACCATACGGGTAATTTATTGGTCAGCAGATAACTGTCACGGGGGTGTTGGCTGGTTAACGCCTTTTTAATCATTTCTTCTGAACCTGCATAAACATAGGCAGTGTCAATAAAATTACCGCCACTATCAAGATAAGTGCTAAACATTTTTTTACATTCTGCAACGTTTTCAGGTAAACGCATTGCACCAAACCCTAGTAATGAATGCTTCATAGCAAAATTCTCCCTCTACATTACTGTTCAAGTTCAAAGGTAAATAGTCCTTCAAACACATCTTTTTACCCCTTTGTAATCATGAATTAGCGGCAAAACGCCCTAATCAATCCCATAAAAAATTCAGCCAAAAAATGCGGGAGTTTTTCTTTTGTAGCTCCCGCAACCTGAGAATATTTTGTGTTTTTTTCATTTTTACATTAGGGCGTGTTCTCACTCTTTCCGCCGCCTTGTCTACTGTCCAGCTCATCCATTACTGCTTCCCATTCTACATTTAGCTCTGAAAGCATTACTGTCAAATGATATAGTAAATCTGCGGTTTCATATATAATTTCTTCATCCGAATTGTTTTTTGCCGCAATAATAACCTCGGCACTTTCTTCCCCTACTTTTTTAAGAATCTTATCAATGCCCTTATCAAATAGATATTGCGTATAAGAACCTTCAGTAGGATTCATTTTTCTATCGGCCACAACTTTTTGCAAAAGGGCAAGACCATGAAGGGGCAAGGTATTTTGGGGTGCCCCGCGATAGAAACAGCTATGATTACCAGTGTGACAAGCGACGCCTTTTTGATACACTATGTATAAAACAGCGTCTGCATCACAATCATAGCGGATTTCTGCAATTCTTTGGATATGCCCTGATACTTCGCCTTTATGCCATATTTCATTGCGATTACGGCTGTAATAGTGGGCTTCTCCCGTTTTAAGTGTAAGCTCCAAAGCTTCCTTATTAGCATATGCCAGCATTAAAACTTCTTGTGTTTCCGCGTCTTGGGCAACTACTGGAACCAAGCCGTGGTCATCAAACCGTATTTGATCAATCATTATTGTGCCACCTCAATCGCTTCTTGTAAGTCAATCGAACCCATATACAGAGCTTTTCCAATAATCGCTCCGTTTACACCGGATTCCTTTAGTGCGCGTAAATCTTCCAAAGTGCTAACACCACCTGCGGCAATTATTTGAGTGGAAGTAGTGCGGGAAGCCACTTCACTGTACATTGGTATATTTGGGCCGCTCATCATGCCATCTTTGGATACGTCCGTATATACAACGGTTTTTACGCCAGCACTTTCCAATTCCTTAATCATAGCAAGGCTGTCATGCTCACTTATTTCTTTCCAGCCGGAAATAGCTACTTTTCCGTTGGAAGCATCCACACCTACTACAATACGCTCTTTGTATAAATCAAGCGCGTTACGAGTTAAGGAAGGGTCAAGTACGGCAACAGTTCCTAATATTACGCGGTTAACCCCCATTTCCAATTTGGCGCGTATATCATCCATGGTGCGTATTCCGCCACCTATTTGTACTGGAATAGACACTGCCTCTACAATTCGCTTTACCACCTCATCATTGTAGGCCGCACCATGTAATGCACCGTCCAAATCCACAAGGTGAAGGAAAATCGCGCCATTATTTTCCCATTCTTTTGCCACAGATACAGGGTCGTCGTTATAAACGGTTACTTGCTCAAAATCCCCCTGTACCAACCGCACACAACGGCCATCTTTAATGTCAATTGCAGGATATATCTGCATTACCAAGCCTCCCTATGAAAATGATGCCATCCAATTAGTGACAATTATCGTACCAGTATCTATATCAAGCTCGAAATACTCGCGAAAAAGTGTGAAGAATGAAATTTCAAAAAGAGGTATAAAAAAGGTATCGCCATAAAAATGTCCCTCTAGTCTAGTCGCAGCAAGCAATAAGTTGCCGAAAAATTCTTGAGCATCCTCATCAATATAATAATCACGCTCGGGTACTATAATTGCAGTGCGATATAAGTAATCGCCAGAATCTCTAATAGGAAACGGAATGGTCAATGCCATTAAACCTGAATGTTCATCGAAGGTTATAGTACCATTAAAAAGCTCAGCAAGTTGCGTAGCAGAGAGTGCGATATCGCTACCTACGAACATGGCTAGAATTTCACTATCAATTTCCTCTCCCCTAATTATTCCAGTGATAGGTAGTAACATTGGAGATTCAGCTAGACCGTGATATTCTACGAATTCGTTACGTCTAGCCAAAAACTGTTCTCTTTCTTGTTCTGACTCTAGGAACCGTTGCTCCCATGCCGAGGTATCTATTGGCACACGCTGTTGCTGACGATACGCCAACTCGGACATGATATCGTACATATTGATAGAATTGCCTTCATACAAATAAGGAAATACAACCAGAGACGCGGCGTTAATATTAGTGTACTGAGTTTGAGTTCTGATTGTAAAAGAGACCGTTCCTACTGCTTCATCATCAACCTCTTCACCAAAACGCCTAGCAAAAACATTAATTATGCTGTTGATTATCCCATCAAGTTGTAATTCAACACTAACATCTTCACGAATAACATAACCGTTCTCATTCAATGTAATAGAATAAACTAATCCACTTTCGCCTAACAAGGGGAAATCAACAACGTAATCTTCCAATAAAATCAACACTTCGGCGGCAAATTCACGTATGCCGCTTTCGAGTCCATCCCTACTTACTATATCCGATTCTCCTGCAAGAACTAAAACCAGTTCTATCCAGTCCACAATATAGCCACGCGCAAATTCGTCAGTATACATCCTATAAGCAAATGTCACAAAAGCATCTTTTAATTGCTCATCTGAAATGGAAAGCGTAAGCACAGTTTGACCATTTTCATCAAAGCGTGAACTAACAAGGCTCGTTTCCCATAGGTTCAAAACTTGCATAAGATACAGCATATCAAATGATATATCAGGAATGTCAAAAGGCGTAGACGGCCTTGCAGATGTTGTCAACTCATTAATCAAATCATTAAATTGTTCCATATCCAACGGCAAATTGTTAATATCCATTTCGATATAACGTATCATACTATGCTCATAAGGAAATGACTCTTGAAGAAAAGCTGGAATACGAGTAGCCATGTGAAAAATTGGTGTATCAGGACAAAAATGTGACCACATACCAATATCAAATTCGGCAACACCTTCTAAACTGGCTAATAGTTCCAACGACATGCGATAACCATTATTCACTTTTTCGTGGCGAACATTGTAACTAATAGTCACGTTATCAAGTACTTGCTGTAAATCAAGCATTAAATTTTGAAACTCCTCATTACCTCCTGAAAACTGAACTTCAAAAGCAATCTGAGTTTCTGCTTCAAAAGAATTTATGGTATCCATTTGTTGCAAAGCACTAAAAAAGCGTTGTTCATCATAGGTGCAACCCACAAGAACAAATAAGGCGAATGCCAAAATGGCCGCCGACATAAATTTTTTCAACTATATTTCCCCCTCAAAACTACTACAACACAACTTAATACACCCATACAATTCAAAATACACGGGTTTTCATGCGCGAGAATTTTCAGTTCCATTTCTTATGGCTAACTGAGAAATCAACTTATATGCCTCTTCGCCATTCTCTATGTTGACAAAAGTAATTTCCGCAGCATCTCCTGACGCAGTAATACCAATTGTCATTGTACCGCAAAGTCTTTGAAATACCCCGCTGGTTTTAGAGCAATAGCGAATTTTACTGGTAGGTACTGATTTTGTTTTTTGGGTAGCCCATCCAGTTCTAAATATGATTTCGTCTTTCGTTACTGTCATACGATTAAAACTGTTAACAAAAATAGTTGCTAAATGAGTACCTAAAATAAAAATAGCACCGATAACAAAACCAACAGTTGTAATACCGCCTGCAAAAACACCTACAGCCGAGATAATAACGATAGCAACGAAACACCCTATAAGAAAGAGAATAATGTCAGGCATCGCTTTATAACGAAAAGTTCTTGTCACTGGCGTTGTTGTATTGTTTGGTGTCGCTGTTTTGTTTGTAACAGTTGTTTTAGTTGTTGGTCTTGTTGGCGTCCTGGTCGTTGGTCTTGTTGTCTTGGTTGTTGGTTTTCTATTGTTCATAACCATTAGCACCTCTGAACACAGACAAAACGAGTACCCATATCGGTAAGCCTAAACTTTTCCAATATTATTTCCCCCTCAACTTTGCAGCTAGAATACATGCTTCAAGTCAATCATTTTGAGTGCGAATAATATTCTATTCCCGTGTCATTTCATAGCGAACATAAATTTCATCAAAAAGCATTTGCACCTCATTCAATGTTGCTAAAATTGCGCGTTCGTCGCGTATCGTCCATACAAAATCTGGCTGATTAAACTCAATTAAACGCGCCCTTAACTCGTCAATTGAGTCTAAAGTTTCTTCACCATGAATAATTGAATCCCCTGAAACTCTTATAACTAAGGAAAGCGGTTCTTCTTGTATTCCTTCATCTACACTTGCTGGCGGAGCAGTTTCTGCTGGTGGATCGGCTACATTAGGATTAGCTACTGTTTCAGCTTCGCCAAACACAGGCATTACGGGCAAACCACCCGTTCCGCCACCCAATCCCCAATCACCAAAATCTAAAAACATCCCTCCAGCTATCAGCGCGGCTATTATACATCCGCCTCCGACTATTTTCCCGGTATGCTTCTTTTTTTTCTTCTTTCCCGGTATGATTTTAGGCATAAACTAAATCCTCCTTGAATTTTTGTTTTGATATTTATCTTGAATGGTTACCTTATGTCCATTTCTGCGAAAAACACTTGCGGATTGTGAAGTCTTTGGTTATGAATCGCAAGTCTAATCAATTGATGGTCGGCAGCAAAAACGCCATCGCTATCAAATTGAAACACTACAAATGTTACTGCACTATTGGTTGTTCGGATTTGTTCGGCCAAAGCAGTGTTAAGGGTTCTGGAAGCTTCATCACGTGCCAATCCATCCCATGTTAGTGGTATTTCTACTACAGTCCCTGTGGATTCCAGCAAAATAGTACGCATATCACGATTTATAGGATTTGATGATATGTTAATGATGATAATATCGGTGTCTTCTTCTAGTCCCAATCGCAAAGCATCAAATTCAACATTGGCTTGCCGTAAATGGTCTACTTCATCTCCAAATTCTGCCTTATAGGCTTCAAGTGCTATTTCAAAAGCTTCTCGCGTTTCTGCATATACAATATCCACACGCCCCGCGCTTTGCACCAAAATAAGGAACAATATGATTAGAATAACGTCCAACAGAGGGGTCAACTCCACTATTATGCTACTTTGTTTCATGTTTTAACCACTCCTGCTCCTTTTTCTGGAATTTTCTTCATACCCACAAGGGTGTTTTCTAAACTTTCAAGATAATCCTCAATACCACGATTATTACGTTCTATGCGTGGCAAAAGACTACCATCAAGCAATTTGAAAAATATAGCAAAAACCAATCCCCACAATGTGGATGTTAAGGCAACAAAGAAATTGCCTTGCATGTTCTGTATGTCCTGAACCATGGGAATAAGCGAAACAACAGTACCCAATATGCCCATCAAGGGAAAAATCCCAGTCAAAGTGACAAACATTGTGTAATACTTCTCAGAAGTTTCGCGCATTTTGCGTAGTTCAAACTTCTTCCTTTTGACTTCAGATTTGGACGGCGGCGCGGTATCTTCTTCATCGTATGCATCGTCTGGCAAATAGCCTTGTGTATGTATCGTATCATATACCTTGCCTGTGTAAATCAACATAAAAAGGAAGTAACCTAATGTACCCAATGCCATAAGAATAATTATCAAATCGTAGCCCAATAAATTTTCTCTAATCGGCGGCAAAAGGTCGTTTAATATATTCACCCATCGCACCTCCAAGTTTGTTTCCCGTAATGTAACATGTTTTTACCGTTTTGTCACCATTACTTCCGCGGAAATATTCTTGACATTTGTTCCTATGACTGATAGAATTCCCTCTGTTGATGGGAAAGTGGGCGGAAGCCCACTTTTGTAATATTCCAAAAATATCCCAAAATATTTCAAACAGAAAGAGGTGAATCAATGCCAACCTTCAGTCAATTGGTACGCAAGGGACGTAGAACATTTAAGAAAAAGTCTAAGGCACCTGCTTTGCAAAAAGGACTTAACACTGTACAAGGCCGTCAAACTGACCAGCCTTCCCCACAAAAACGCGGCGTGTGTACGTATGTGCGTACAGCAACCCCACGTAAGCCTAACTCGGCACTGCGTAAAATCGCTAGGGTACGCTTTTCTAACCAAATGGAAGCTATTTGTTATATCCCTGGTGAAGGTCACAACCTGCAAGAACACAGCGTTGTCCTTATTCGTGGCGGCCGTGTGAAGGATTTGCCCGGCGTGCGTTATCACGTTGTCCGTGGTGCCCTGGATACCGCCAGCGTTGCCAAACGCAACCAAGCACGCTCCAAATATGGAACCAAGCGGGCTAAAAAAACGTAAAACTACCAGCCAAATGCGCTGTTCAAAATATATTGTCAATTTTGTTTTTTGTTATATTTGCCACTTTTTTCAAGCTGTCAAATTGTCAAAATGTCAAAAATGCCAAATCACGTCAAGTTTTCTCAAACATACTGAAAAATATTTTGTTCCGGCGCGGACGTATTGCGGTTTATGATTTTTTGCTGTTTTCTTATTTTGCTGATAGCTATATTGATTCAGCAATATCTGAAGCCGCAGGCGAGTACCCGCGGGAGTATTCCCGCCATGGAGGGAAAATCGTGCCACGTAAAGGCCATGTACCAAAACGGGTAGTTTTACCCGACCCAGTGTTTAAGAGCAGAACCGTTACAAAGCTCATTAACGCTATTATGCTGGATGGCAAAAAAGGCGTTGCCCAACGTATCGTTTACGCCGCATTTAATCAGGTTGAAGAAAAACGCAATGCTCCAGCAATAGAAGCTTTTGAAGAAGCACTTAACAACATCATGCCGGTGTTGGAGGTTAAGGCGCGCCGTGTAGGCGGTGCAACTTATCAAGTACCCATTGAAATACGCGCTGACAGAAGACAGGCGTTAGGGTTGCGCTGGCTGGTATCCTTCGCACGCAAAAGAAGCGAACGCACCATGGAAGACAGACTAGCCAATGAAATTTTGGATGCCGTAAATAATACCGGCGGCGCAGTTCGCAAAAAGGAAGAAACTCACAAAATGGCAGAGGCCAACCGTGCTTTCTCCCATTACAAGTGGTAACAACAGCAGTATAGTAAGGAGTTAAAATTGTGTCTAATCGTGCTTTCCCATTGGAAAGAACAAGAAATATTGGCATAATGGCGCATATCGATGCCGGTAAAACCACCCTGACAGAGCGGATATTGTTTTACACAGGCCGCACTTACAAAATTGGGGATACCCACGAAGGCACGGCCACCATGGACTGGATGGAGCAAGAGCAGGAACGTGGGATTACCATTACTTCTGCGGCTACAACCACTCAATGGGAAAATCATCGTATTAATATCATTGATACCCCTGGCCATGTGGATTTTACTGTAGAAGTAGAGCGTTCCTTGCGTGTGTTAGACGGCGCGGTAGGCGTGTTTTGTGCTAAAGGAGGCGTAGAGCCTCAATCGGAGACTGTATGGAGGCAAGCAGATAAATATGCAGTGCCACGTATGGCCTTTGTTAACAAAATGGACATCATGGGCGCGGATTTTTTGCGCGTAGTCAATATGATTAAAGAACGTTTGGGTGCCAATAGCGTTCCTGTTCAATTGCCTATTGGTGCAGAGGATTTATTTAAGGGCGTTATTGACCTAATGGATATGAAGGCCTATATATTTGAAGGCAAAGATGGCACCGAAATAAAGGTTGAAGATATTCCGGCTGATATGAAAGATTTAGCTGAAGAATACCGCGCCAAAATGGTAGAGTCTATTGCTGAAACAGATGATTCCATGATGGAAAAGTTTTTTGAAGGTGAAGAACTTTCTGTTGAAGAATTAAAAGAGGCGTTGCGTAAAGCTTGTCTTTCTACGGAAATCACACCTGTTTTCTGTGGTTCGGCATATCGGAATAAGGGTGTGCAAAAGCTCCTTGATGGAGTTGTGGCATATCTTCCTGCACCAACGGATATTGAGCCAATTTCAGGTCTAACCGTGGATACAGAAGAACCTACAGTTCGTAATCATTCAGATTCGGAACCGTTTTCTGCCTTGGCTTTCAAAATAATGAACGACCCATTTGTTGGTAAATTGGCATTCTTCCGTGTGTATTCTGGTACACTTTCTGCGGGTTCGTATGTACAGAATTCCGTTAAAGGTAAGAAGGAACGTATTGGACGCATATTGCAAATGCACGCCAATCACAGGGAAGAAGTCCAGCAAGTTTTTGCAGGGGATATTGCGGCGGCAGTAGGGTTAAAGCTTACTACTACCGGGGATACTTTATGTGACGATAATCACGAGGTTATTTTGGAGTCCATGAATTTCCCTGAACCGGTTATTTCTGTGGCAATTGAGCCTAAAACTAAAGCTGGACGCGATAAAATGGGTATTGCTTTGAATAAGCTTTCAGAGGAAGACCCAACCTTCAAAACCTATACGGATACAGATTCTGGCCAGACAATTATTTCGGGCATGGGCGAGCTTCATTTGGAAATTATTGTAGACCGACTATTGCGTGAATTTAAGGTTGAGGCTAATGTAGGCAAGCCACAAGTTGCTTATCGGGAATCTTTCTCCAGGGCAGTGGATGTGGAAGGTCGCTATGTACGACAATCCGGCGGACGCGGCCAATATGGTCATTGTAAAGTCAAGTTTGAGCCTATGGATGCTAATGATGCAGACAAACCATATGAGTTTGTTAACCAGATTGTGGGCGGCGTTGTTCCCAAAGAATATATTCCAGCTATCGACAGAGGTATTCAGGAAGCAATGCAAGCCGGTATTATCGGCGGTTATCCAGTTTTGGGTGTTCGTGCGATTTTATATGACGGCAGTTACCATGATGTGGACTCTTCTGAAATGGCGTTCCATATTGCAGGTTCTATGGCTTTCAAAGATGCTATGCGCAAAAGTGGCCCAGTGCTGTTAGAACCCATTATGAAAGTTGATGTTACCGTGCCTGAAGAATATATGGGCGATGTTATCGGTGACTTAAATAGTCGTCGCGGACGTATTGAGGGCATGGAAGCCCAAGGTAACGCTCAAGTTATCCATGGTTATGTGCCTTTGGCCGAAATGTTCGGGTATGCAACAGACTTGCGCTCCAATACTCAAGGGCGCGGCGTTTATGCAATGGAAGTTCATCATTACGAACCTGTTCCAAAATCAATCCAAGAAAAAATTGCAGGTAATCAGGGTTCTGATTCATAGAATACAGGTTTATTAAACAAACAGGAAATAATGAGATTTGCTTTTTGCAGTATCTATGCTATACTGCAATCAAATTCTAGCAAGTTTGGTATTTTTTATTTATGAAATACTTGACCAAGATTTGTTAAAAGAAGAAGGAGGCTCCCCAATATGGGAAAGGCTAAGTTTGAAAGAAACAAGCCACATGTTAACATTGGCACCATTGGCCACGTTGACCATGGTAAGACTACGCTTACCGCCGCAATCACCAAAACGCTTTCTGACAGGTACAAACTGGGTGAGGCTGTTGATTTTGATAAAATCGACAAAGCACCTGAAGAAAAGGCACGCGGCATTACAATTTCTACCACACACGTAGAATATGAAACACCTAACCGTCACTATGCCCACGTAGACTGCCCAGGCCACGCCGACTATGTTAAAAACATGATTACCGGTGCTGCCCAGATGGACGGTGCAATTCTGGTTGTATCTGCAACAGACAGCGTTATGGCACAAACCCGTGAGCATATCTTGCTTGCACGCCAGGTTAACGTGCCTTATATCGTAGTTTTCATGAACAAATGCGACCAAGCAGACGACGAAGAAATGCAAGACCTAGTTGATATGGAAATACGCGAACTATTGAATGAATATGAATTCCCTGGTGATGATACTCCTATCATCCGTGGTTCCGCTTTCCAAGCATTGGAAGATACTGCTGGCGCATGGGGCGATAAAATTGTTGAATTGTTTGAAACAATTGACGAATATATCCCAACCCCTGAGCGTGACAGTGCCAAACCTTTCTTGATGCCTGTTGAAGACGTATTCTCTATCACAGGACGTGGTACAGTTGCTACTGGCCGTGTAGAGCGTGGTACTCTTAAGATACAAGACGAAGTTGAAATTGTTGGCTTGACTGGTGAGAGCCGCAAAGTTGTAGTAACCGGTATCGAAATGTTCCACAAATTGCTAGATTCCGCAGAAGCAGGTGACAATGCTGGTTTGCTTTTGCGTGGCGTACAGCGTACTGATATTGAGCGCGGGCAAGTTTTGGCAAAGCCTGGTTCTATTAAACCTCATACCAAATTTACAGCACAAGTATACGTTTTGTCGGAATCTGAAGGCGGACGCCATAAGCCGTTCTTTAACAACTATCGTCCACAGTTCTACTTCCGTACAACAGATGTTACCGGTGTTATCACATTGCCTGATGGCATAGAAATGTGTATGCCTGGTGACAACGTAGAAATGACTGTTGAATTGATTACCCCTATCGCTATGGAAGCTGGCTTGCGTTTCGCTATCCGCGAAGGTGGCCGTACCGTTGGCGCGGGTTCGGTTGTAAGCATTATTGAATAGTGTTTGTAGTATATGGCTCTTTTGCCATATTTGCTATTGTAAATTAATAAAAACAGGGGACAGATGTTTTACACATACTGTCCCCTGTTTTTTTGTGGAATTTTTTATAAAATTTTTACCTGCAACCCTTGATATTTTGTTTTATTCCCTTACTACCAATATCTCATTTTCGTCCATGGTAAAATCATATCCAGCCACTAACATCTCGTTCAAAGAAAGACGTAACCAATGGCCAAATGTGCCAGGTTCGTCAAGGTTAGGATTCATAGCAAAAGCACGCCCTCCAGGAACCTGCTCCGCCGCTGGAATAAGTACGTGAACGGTAGTCCATACATCCAATGCCACGGGGTCTGTAGAAGCCGCTATCATATTGACTTCCACTGCTGAATTATAACTGCTTGCCGGGCCTCTGTCGGGTCCAATCCAAATCATATCCATTATGTTAAGTATGGGCATACGGGTATAGACCATAAGGGTGCCCATTCCACCTGTACCTACGCTGTTATGTGACCTTCTCTGGGTTAGGCGGTCTGATACAACTCCCATATATCCCTTTACTGCACCAGTCTGCTGGAATAACATATGTGACTTTAAGACGGGCATATTGATAACTTTTAGTCTGTTTTGGTCATATGTCCCTGTTTCACTGTTCCAAATGCCTTCCCTAAAGCTTACATGTGTACCAAACTCAGTAGTAAATTTGGGATAGCTTATTTCTAATCCCGTGCTACGAATGTAATCTTCCACAAAAAATCCATCTGTATAATCCCCGTCGCTAAACTCAGCAACACGTACCGTTGTAAACTCGTCCCATAATACCCCTGTTACTTGATATCCTTGTGACTGAAATGCACGTATAACATCCAAGGTAGATTGCTGACGACATGCAGAATTGGGGTCATCCCAATCTAAATCGCCTCCTTGGCCTCTTGAACCGAATTGAGCTTGACCATTATCAGCAATGATGATTTCACCAGTGAAGCCGTCGGGATGAGCTAATATAGCTTCAATCACTCGTGCTATTAAGTCTGTATTGGTACCACCACGCTCTGCCCATTGAACATTTATTTGTAACAAAACAACATCATTAGCGGCAATCATTCCGTTTGGCGTTTCATTGTTTTGATAAAATGGTTGACCATTTGAATTCATTGCATTTATAAGCCGCAACACACCATCATCCAAACCATTTGTATCTTCTACAAAGATTGTGGAACCCTGCCTTGTGGATAAGGTTTCAGCAAGTCCATTCCCTTCTGAAATCACCTCTATCTCTGACTGGTTTTCCCCTTCTGGGGTTATAAATTCGGCAATCTCACTCATATCGGATATGTTCTCTGGGATAATAATATTTCCGTATTCATCACAACCTGTTATGACAAACACTAGTAGGAACATAAGGATAAATAGTACTGTTTTACGCATAATATCCTCCTTTTCTTTAGAGCCTGTCTACTAAATTGATGAGACAGGTTCTTACATTATAAGCCCTACACCCCATCCAGCCAAAATTGCAAACCCTACAACAAAAGCCAGATAGAGTAAGAAATGCTTAGTACCTAAAATCATTTTGACCGCACTAAGATTATTTAGTTTTGTAGCTGGGCCAGCAAGCATAAATGCCATTGCGTCTCCAGTACCCATACCCGCGAATAACCATGCGCGTATCAATGGTATGGTGCCAGCCCCGCATATATATAATGGTACCGACAATGTAGTAGCAAACAGTACTCCTAATCCCCGTCGGGTACCAAACATTCCAGCAATCCATTCAGGCGGAATATATCTTTCGCCTAAAGCGGTAAGAATCACTCCAATAAACAAATACGGCGCGGTAATCCGAAAAGCTTTTATTAAATCCGGCAAAAAGGCTTTTTTCTTTTTCCTATCTTCAAATCGCCCAAAAGAGAAAAGACTCCGCCCTCTAAAGCCATAAAGCACTGCTATTCCAGCCAGCACTCCACACAAAAAAGCTAATACCAAGCGAGCTAGGGCAATTTCTAAGCCCAAAACAAAACTCACCAGCCATAAATTAGGGTTAAGCAACACCGAACTAACCATAAATGAGGCTAAAACATGCTGAGGTACTCCTTTTTGACCTAGTGCAGCAATTAGCGGCACTGTACCAAACATACATAAAGGTGAAACTATTCCTAGAAAGGAGGCAAAACATACTACCCAAAGGCGTTCGGCAGAGAGTTCTGCTACTTTGGCAGCAATATGGCTTGACAAATATACTGATACCAATGACCCAACTACCAACCCCGTTATCCAGTAGGGAGAAATCATTCGTAATTGCGCCCAAATATTATTACCCACCATATAAAATTCGTGTATCAATGTTTCCACTTATGCACCTCTTGGGTAAAATGTTCGCGCTCGCGAGTGTACTTTTTGCAACCACTTTAATATTATACCAGAGAGTAAATATGGTAGTAAAATCAAAAGTTTATTTTACGAATAGGCTCTTTTGTCAATTTCCATTTCGCTTTTCTTTATGATACTATATGTGCTATAACTCTACCCAAATAAATTAGATTGAGGTGCCTTGTTATATGAAGAAAAGCTTTTTTGCAATAATAACGGCAACATTTATGCTACTCTCGGCCTGTGCTGGCGGATACACAGCCGAACATCCCCGTAATGAAAACGAACCACCCACCACATTTATTGCTACAGCACCTGTTGCGGCAATTAGTGACATTAGCACTATCCCCAATGATACATGGACTGCAATATCTAATTTTTCCCAAGAATTATTCCTTCAAGCATTGGCGGCAGACAATGTAGACTGTGAAAACATTGTTATTTCGCCACTTTCAGCTTATTATGCTCTTACTATGGTGGCATTGGGTGCAAGAGGTACAACCTTGGACGAATTTGCGTACATACTAGGGCAAGACCCAAGTACACTTGCGCCCGAACTAGCAGGATTGGCATTAAGCTTAATGGATGTAAGCGGTAGTACATTACTTACCCTTGCGGGTTCCGTTTGGATTCGTGATGACTTTACAGTTCATCCAGATTTTAATCAAGTGATGATAGATTACTTTGGCGCGCCTGCTTTTCCGCGAAGCTTTGACCAAAGCACTGTAGATGAAATAAACTCATGGATTTCATATCAAACAAACGGGCTTATTGAAGAAATGCTTGAGGAAATCGAAAATGAAATGATGTTTCTAATTAACACATTGTATTTGCTAGCAAAATGGGCAGAAAGATTCTATCCAATGACTGAATCCGTGCGTGGATTTACACCTGAGTCTGGTATTGAACAAGACGCAAATTTTGTTTCTACAAGGATAGTGGGTTTGGATGTAAATGTTACGGATACTTATGAAGCAGTGCTGTTGCCATATGATGATGGTAGACTAGGTTTTTTTATGGTGCGGCCTACTGATGGCACATTAATACGGGATTTTGCAACTATGCACTATTTGGCTGATATTTTTGCGAGTTTGCAAAGAAATTGGAACGTAATAGTTCATATGCCTGAACTGGATAAAGAATTTGAAATCGTAATGAACGATATGCTAAAAGCCATGGGGCTTAATGAGGCTTTTACCGCTAGTGCGGATTTATTTGGGCTTGTAGAGTATATGCCGCTACTTGGCGATTGGCTTGAAATTTCCTCAGTGCGTCAAATGGTAAGAATTATTGTGGATAAAGAAGGAACTGAAGCGGCCGCCGCTACAATTGTTGGTGCTCAGCCGGCAAGCGCGCCACCCCCACCCTTGGTACTGGACTTTAATACTCCATATATTTACGCCATTTATGATTTGAAGACGGGTATACCGCTGTTTATCGGTATAGTTGATTATCCCAATAGTTGAACGTATCAATAGAAACTTTTTAACTCTCTTTGTTTTAGAGGATAATACCACAGTTCACGGATTTAGAACATGACCGAATCGCTATTATCGGGGAAGAACGCTGTCATATGCAACCACTCCTCTTTAGCCTACGCAAAAGGTGGCAAACAAAATGTCGCCACCTATATGCATACTTATTCTACATATAACCCTCTAATCTTAGCAATATCCTCTTGAGTTACCCCTAGTTCTTTTGTTATGTAGTTCTCAACGCTGTTATATTTTTGATTAATGCTTTCAAAGGCAGAATCCAAATACTCACGTTTCAAGCCACAGACAACTAACGTTTTTTCCTCGCAAATTCCTTTACGTTGATATTCTTCCACTTTTCTTGGTATTTCACCAGCAATGCCCTCAATAGATTTGAGATAATCGCAAAAAATGTCATCATCAGAAACGCCCAATATTTTGAGGATTAGAGCGGCGGCAAAACCTGTCCTATCTTTACCAAATGTACAATGAAAAAGTGTTGCGCCATCCTCAATACTTGCACACAATTTTAAGAATTTAGAATAACCCTGTTTTGCTGAAAGATTATCAACAAGACCATCTCGGTAGCCATCATGCATAAACCGTTTAACGCCTTCTAAGTCAAGGTTTTTCAGCATATCATAATACCCACCATGTTCTTGGAAATAATTTCCTGCAATATCTATTTGCTCATAGCGATTACCCAAAACATTAACATCATGGGGATACTTGATTTCCTCAGCAGACCGAAAATCGACAACAAGTTTGATACAATATTTTTTAAGGAAATCAATATCGGCATCAAATAAACCATCTACAGGAACTGACCGCAGTAATCGTTTCATGCGAATTTTTTTGCCGTTGATGGTTTCGTAGCCACCTAAATCCCGAAAATTCACTAACTTATTCATTCAGAACCTCCTTATTTCAAATGTGGTTATTCCCACAACTTTACACCACAATGAGGACTGTCGCTAACAGCTATGCAAATAGATTGTATCACACTTTCAAAAATAATATAACCTCCAACCCCGACATCAGCCGACTAAGCAACCCTAAAAACATACCCAATCCCATCAATTTAACCCGTGCCGTCCGTGGTGACAGCGCAATACCGATACCTAAACGCATCTAATTGAAATTAAGTGAAGGTAATTAAACATATAACCCATAATTTCCCAATTTATAAATCACATCAAAAACAAAAGGATTGAGTCATCTTGCAGACCCAATCCTTAACAGCATACTAAACGGAGGTTGCGGGAGCATATCCGAACCCAGAGCCAGCCCCCGAAACCTCGCTGTTAGTAGTATTATCCCCTTTATCTGAACCCTCGTCAAGACCGATATCCTCCAGGGTAATTGACCTGCGGTTACCTTTGTCATCAGTATAATTCCCAGTAATGATAATTTTATCATCGAACAAGAAAACGCTATGGACAAAGGTATCTATTATTTTCTGCTGACTTTCCTCTTTGGTTATGTCCATGTCTTTAAGTTGACCAAGCCAATCAATAACATGCTCCTTGGTGATTTCGGTTTTTAGAAGTTTCTCCACAACAATACGCCCGGATAAATCTTCTCTGGACTCCTCCAACTCTGACAGTCGCTCACTGGTTGAAGCGGTTATTGTACCCTGTTCTACCAGCTTCAATAAGTTCTTGATGGCTCGAAGCACATCTTCATATTGAGACTCAAGTGAAGCAAGCAGACTGCCATCGTGATTACCACGCTGTATTTTCATAACTGCGTCGGCAATGCTTTCTATTATATCGTTCTTGGTAAGCACTTCGTTGTACACGGTTTCGGCTACAAGTTGCTCTACCCAGCCCTTTTTTACCGTAGCCTTTTTACAGGCTTTTTTTAATTTCCTTGTAGCACACTTGTAATAGTGAAATAAATTGCCCTGTCTACTTGTGCCAGATTCACCATTCATGTTGACTTGGCAGTGACCGCAAAACAGCTTCCCTGTAAGTACATAATTCACCGTGGCCTTGCCCCTTCCCGAAACATTCTTAACTCTAGCCATTTTATCTTGACATCTTATGAAAACATCTTGGCTGATGATGGCCGGTACTCCGACTTCAATGCCATTCCAAGTATATTTTCCGATGTATCTTTCATTTTTCAAAATCCGCTGAATGCTATTCTTGTTGAATGCCCCACCCGTTTTGGTTTTGTATCCCATTTCATTCAGCTTATTTACAATCTCTACATATTTGGAACCCTCGGCAAACATGGAAAAGACAAGTCTTACAATTGGGGCTTCTAATTCATTAATTGCGATTTTTTTCTCTTCGTCTATTTTATATCCTATACCGGGATTACCATGGGTAGTTTTGCCTTTAAGTGCATTATCAGTCAATCCCCTCAAAATTTTCTCGGACAGTTCTGCCGAATAATATTCTGCTAATCCCTCAAGCAAAGATTCCATGAGAATCCCTGCGGGGCCTTCGGGTATATGTTCCTTTGCGTAAAGAACTTGCACACCGTTTTTACGGCAACGGATTTTATTTACAGCTATTTCTTCCCGGTTGCGTCCAAATCGGTCTATTTTCCAGACTATTATGCTGTCGAATAGCTTCTGGTCTGTGTCCTTTAGCATACGCTGGAACTCTGTACGGTTATCGGATTTGCCGCTCACGGCTCGGTCTGCGTAAACACCTACTATCGTAATGCCTTTCTTTTCTGCAAATTCGGTACACTCCCGAACCTGCCCCTCTATTGATTCCTCACGTTGGTTGGGGCCAGGGGAGTACCTTGCATATATTACTGCTTTTTCCACTGATATCCCCCTTTTGGTTATCAAATATGCCAAGAATTATAAAAATCGCACCATTTGTGTTAGCCCAGAGTTGGGGTTGGTTTGCAAATAGACAAATCCATTAGCTTTGTAGAATGCAAGTAGCTTTTCGTTGGATTCACATTCAAGGAAAACTATGCGGCATCCAGCAATGGAGCGTATTTCATAAGCTGAATCTACAGCAGATGAAAGAATATCTGACCCACGCAACTCTGCACCATGCACAGCATCCTTACCAAGTTGACCGATTAGGACGGCACTTACTGATTCAGCATCTTTTGAGAATCCGTCAATATCCTTAATCATTCTTTTGGACACGGCGGGGGTGAATGAAAGTGTTTTAAGCGCAATTGTATAATAAGCCGCTATTACAATCGCACCACTAGCAAATGCAACCTCGTCAACGTACAGATATGTACGTGAAACATTTCTCTTGTCAAATTCAAGGGCTTTGTCTTGTAGAAAGCCCTCCACGTTCTTATCCCTGCAAGAGAAATGTTTCGCAGCATCCCAGAACATTAATTGACGGTCTGCGTCTGTAACGATTTCTTCGAGTTTGTAAGAAATTGTTTTAATAGTGCTTCCCTCCGTTCTGGACATTCCTTTTGCACAACCGGGCGCGGATGTTTCGGCCCTTTCAGACCGTCAACAAGGATTTGAGCCGCTTCTTTTTCAATTACAATCTTGTCATAAAATGTTGATGTTGCCATTAAACCATCCCCTTTTTATTAGTATACGCAATTCGAGAGACAATGAAACAGAAGATAATACTATCCCAGTCGGGATAACCATTCTTTTACTTTCCTCTCGTTATATTTCCAGAAATCTTCGCCAAGGTTTGGGCGTGGTTGGGCAGGCTGTTCAAGGATATCTGCTAACCGTTCTGCGGCGGTTTGGTCGAGGTAAATAGTTTTTTCAAATGTTGTCGTTGCCATAAAATCATCTCCTTTTCTTACTTTCCCAATATTCTATTTTTCCGTTATGATCTTCATCCTCAACGGGATACGTCTCGAATGCCGTAGCCACAGGTAAAACTTTATTTTGCTGTCTGGCAACACGGATTAATTCCTTCATTTTTAAGATCAATTCTTTATCCATGATATGCAGCTTCTTTCTTGCTTATAGTATACGCTACATATGAAGAATCGAAACAAATATGGGCATAGAAAATGATATAACTGCTTACAGAGGGGTACTACACAAGTAGCAATTCTTAAGCCCTCCCGTGTATCTATTTTTGATACCATGTATCGAAAATAGATACAACGTATCACGTCAACTTGATATGGTAATTACTGGTTGTTAAAATTGGCTCGTCCGAACATGCCAGTATTTTACATTATTGACAGCGCAATTCCCGCCAAGGCATTATTATTTTCGAGCAGGCTTTATATTTTCTTCTGGCCTTATAGTGCCGCTGATTTCTCCGTGTTCCGCTACAAACCGAGCTATATCTGTTCTAATCAATGCTAGAACATGGCTGTTGACAGAACGCCCCTCATAGTCAGCGACATAGTTAATTCTCTTTAGCATTTCTTCTTCAATGCGTATGGTAAAGCCTTTTGATGCCATGTGCATTCCTCCATAAACAGATGATTGAGGATTAACTCTATATCTGATTTATGGAAGGCTGTTGCATATGGTTGTTAAAAACAACCGTTTTATATTGAAAGCCGACAAGCCAGCTTGGATAATGTTGGTGCTACCTTTCGGCACTAAACCTTAGATACCCCGTTTTTTTGCGGCTGTACATTGACCCAGTCGAAAACTCGACTTATGATTAGAATGAGGAGCGGATATCATGAACGCAAAACAGTATATAAGGTACGAAACCCCTGAAGCTATTTACGAACTGTATATGGCGATAACCCTTAACCCCGTCAGTGGCTTGCCAAAGCAAGTAAGCAATGACCCGTATAAACCGTTGGCCGATAGAATTCTTGCTGATCATGGTAGCTTTGAAGCGGCACAACCAATTCTTCATCAGGTGCATTTGCTGGTGAAGTTGGAAAGTCGCATAGGCAATCTTAGGCAAAGATATCCCCACCTTGAGGAGCATGAAATAGTGGCTCTATTCTACGATAAGGTTATGTCAGCCTAAGTTAGTTACATCCTTACCTATTTCCCTTAAGGCGGCGGCGATTTTATCGCCGTCGCTTTTTTGAATATCCAAGTGAAAAAGAAAATCATCCATTATTTTGTTTTGCCTGCTATCCATCCTTATAGCCATTTGACGCAGAACCAAAAACTCACGATGAGATGGGTACATGTCATCGGGGAGGCTGGTGTTTGCATGAGCAATTTCAAGAAATCCTTCTATGCGATTAACTGGAATAATCCCCTTAGATTTTTTTGAAATAACAGGCACAGCTTTTTCCCACATGCCCATATAAGGTGCAATCCCACTAATCAAATTAGCGTCAACTGGCCCAAGGTGATGTGGTTCATAAACGTCAGGACATAGGAAGACAGCTTGAAGTGCCACTCTGGCTAAAACCTTGTCCATTGCAACGCTCTCATCTCCCTTGTTCTGATTGAGACGAGCTAGAGACTCTTTTCCTGTCAACAAGTAGTCAGTTGTAACACTAAAATAATCTGCAAAACGCACAACAATATCACCGCTGGGGCAACTCCCTTTTTTCCAATGAGACATACTTCCCTTGCTATAACCTAAGTCACGCACAACTGCTGTGACTGTTGTACTTCGTTCAGCAGACAATTTTTCAAGTCGTTCAAAAAACACATAATCACCTTCCTAGACGCACTTATACTGCAAAAACAGATTTAAGTCCTAAATATCGCACCTGCCTATTGATAGGTGCGGATATTCGGACTATACTATTTCCACGGTAATACAAAACGGCAACAAAAAGCCGCCCCCTTGCTTTTGCAAAGGGCTTAGTTTCATCAGGACAATGAAATTATACCCCTCTTGCGGGCAATGTGTCAATTACCAAGGTAATAATTTGATGAAAAAATACAGAATTCGAGAGGAGTCCGTCTGATGGTAAACGGCAAAAGGCTGAAAGCCCTGCGTGAAGCCGCTGGCATGACTACAACTCAGCTTGGCGATGCCGTAGGCTTGCACCAATCAATGATTGCAAACATGGAGAGGGAATTCAAAACTCCAAGTGTTGAGGTGCTTGTGCGGATTGCGGAATTTTTCGACACAACACTGGATGATTTAGTTAGAAAAAAGGAGGCATAGAAAGGAGTGCTTGCTGTGTCTAATCAGAATAAAGTTATTCGCCTTCCGTTAATACGAGACGGTGAACTTCTGATTACCAAGGAAGATGTAAGAAAACTGATTGCACTGCATCCACATGTTAGCGTAATAGACGAACTCTACAGTATAAAGCGTTGGCTAGAATCTAATCCCAGAAGATGCAAGACGAAAAACGGCACTCTTAAATTTATCCACCGTTGGCTTGATAAATTGCCAATAGAGGTACGCTCTAATGCGGATGCATTTATTGGGTTTATTTGTTACCACGATGGCAATGAAGTAAAAGGTGTCGAACGTATAGAGTTGCCTGATTTAAGTTATGCAACAAGTGCATATCTCACCTCAAGGGGCTTTATGGATGTGTCAATTGCGGATTGGATGCTACAACCGCTAATAACTACTATAAACTGGAACTCGCTAGTTGGTGGTAGGTGTTTACTCTTTTCAGCCCCACAAATTTACCATTTTGAATTTCGCGGTGCTGTTCAGCTTTACGATGAAGAAAGCGGCGAGTTCCAAGCCGAAGTCGTGAAGATAGTTATGCGCTGCATACCCAAAAATGTGGTGCTTGGCAAAATCTGCGTTGGTGAACAGGGTAAGCCTAGTGTTGAGTACGAGACCATCTATATGCAAATTAGTATTGAAGGTCGAAAGTACCTAGAAATTGACAAGCTTGCTCGCATTTTTCTCATAGATGGGAAGGATTATAGTTCCGTTGAAAATGTCGCAAGTTCATCTGATGAGCAAAATGAGGCATAACCATTGCATGGCATTATAAAATCTACCCCATATGTAATTTTTTATTGCAAAAAAACAGAATTTCTTTAGGAAGGTGGTCTGATGCTAAACGGTTTAAAACTTAAGTCTCTCCGTGAAACTGCTGGCTTAACCGGTACCCAGCTTGGTGATGCCGTAGGCGTTTCGCAGTCAATGATAAACCACTATGAAGCTGGACGAAAACAACCGAGCATGGAAGTTCTCGGTCGCTTGGCAGATAAGCTGGGGGTAACAATGGATTCTTTAAGGAAAAAGGAGGCATAACCATGGCATGGCATTATGAAATCTGCCCTATATGTAATGAACCCGCAGACAACAGGGGCTTTTGCGGGTGTGAACCACCATTTAGCTTAAATGCAGTTCCGCAAGAAAAGATTGACGGAATTGCAAGAACTATATTTCCTCACGTTGTTGCCTATGTTGAAGGGCTAACTGGTGGAACGGCAAAGAATGTACTTAATAAAAAAGCAATGGCTACAAGCCAAGCATAAAAGGAGGAAATCACATGTTTATTTTAACTAGCCAAGATGGGCTATCAACAGGGGTTTTAGGGGTAAACAGTATTATGCAGGTGATACCTACGCCCTCGTTTTCAGAAGGAGGCGTAAGCGAGTACGGAATATATGTAAACGGCGTACCTTACGGAAAATTTGAGACCTCAGTAGCCGCCACATCTGTAATTGAAGAGGTCAAAACAAGCCTTGCCCTAATTTTAAGCCAAGGCGAAAACGCTGATGTGGAGCCACAGTATCAAATTCCAGCGGATAAAGATGGTGGCACAAATGGGTGAGGCAACAGAAAAAGCCCCCGAAGGGGCTGTAGTTGCAAAGCGTAATTACAATACAACTTTTACTGGCGGCACAATAATGACTTTTGAAATATGTGCAACGCTAAGAAGCTATAACGCTGATGATGTCGAGGAAATTTTAAGCAAATGGGCAGAACTGAGCCGTAAATTTTATCTTGAAGCAGGCACAGAACTCAAAAATATGCCTTGATAAGTTCTGGTTCTTCGTTATAACAGTCGGTGTCAATTTTCGTAACTGTCAAAGATTCGCCGTCTGAGTGCAGTACATCACCAATTGTTATATCGCTACCCAAAGGAAAATGGATGTAAGTTTCTCCATCTTCTTCATTGGGTAACCCATTTAACGCTACCACGATCTTGCCATTTCGCTCGACATCGTAACATCGCTGGTCAAATGCGAAGTCAGCAAAATATTGGTCTCCCGATATGGGTAAATCAGCCACAATATCACCCCCTTTCTCTCAAATTATACCATGGGTAGATGAGGGGAAGAAAGGAGAGCAACATTGATTGTAAAATGCAAGTTCTGTAATGCGCCTATCCGATGGCTAACAACCACCAATGGTAAGAAAATGCCGGTTGATGGAGATTCTCGCCCATACTGGCTGAAGCCAAAGGGCAGTAAAAGAATAGTTACTGCCCAAGGTGAGGTGTTCTCTTGCGAGTACAAAGGTGACGGCAAAGAAGATGGTCACGGATATGTGCCGCACTGGGCGAGTTGCCCTAATTACAAAAAATAGGAGGGCATAGCTTTATGAGTCAAACAGAAGAAACCCCCAGCTTGGGGCAAGAAGCTGAAAACCCTTATGTTTTATTCTTCGAGCCTAACGATAAGGAGCGTACGGCAGAAGTAACCCTGGCAAGAAATGGGCAGTCGGTTCTGCTTACCCAAATTGAAATGACGCATTTAGCAAGTGTGCTCCTTCGGCAACTAAAGGTATGGAATAGGGAGCAGGAAGCCCTTCACTGAAGAATGGAATGGAGATGAAAATGTCATGCCGTATGAGATAAGCGAAGCCGCCGCACGGAGAGCCAAAGAAGCAAATAGCTTTAATGATTATAAGGAAGGAAGTGCAACGGCTGAATATCAACGGATAGTAGCCAAAGCAACAGAGATTGCAGAGGCACAAAAAAGCAGTGTCGATTCTATGTACCATGAAAAAATAGATTCCCTGCTGGATACTTATTGCCGGAAGATGGCCGCTAACTTGAACAAAGGTTACGAAATAGATGCCCGTGTTCCTTCCATAATGATTGCCGGAGGTTCAAATTTCCCTACTCGAAAAAAGGAAAAGCAGAACGCCGCCAGAGACAAGAACATGGAAGAGTGGACAAAAATTCAAGGACTTTTGGACAAAATCCACAGCATAGGAACCGGCGGCATAATGTCAGATGACCCCAATGCCATAGAAAAACTCAAAGAAAAAATTGAAAAACTATCATCGGAGCATATCGCTATGAAAAAGGCCAATGCTTATTATCGCAAAAATAAAACCATGAAGGGTTTTAGCGGTCTGAGTGATAGCGCAGCGGAGCATTGGGATAGTGGAATAAAAAGTGGATACTCATTCCACCAAGCACCTTACCCAGCTTATAAACTTACCAATAACAATGCTGAAATAAAACGGCTAAAAATCCGGCTTCTAAAATTACAAGACCTTCAAGTTCGTGGTGCTGCCGATGACATTGCATTTGATGGCGGCGTAATTATCGACAACGAAGCAGACGGCAGAGTTCAAATAAATTTTGACGAAAAGCCGAGCGAAGAAATTCGCTCTAAGTTAAAAAGCCGTGGATTCAAGTGGGCGCGAAGCATAGGAGTTTGGCAAAGGTTGCGCACTCCAGAGGCAATGCGAGTAGCAAAGCAAATATGTGGTGTACAGGAGTAATGTAGCGCACGGTAGGAGGAATCACAGTGGTATCAAGATGCAATCGGTGCGGTCGGATATTAAAGAATGAACCTTGGGTGGGAATGCGTATCGGTAGGGTATGTGCCGGTTATTTGGGCATTAACCCGGAAAGTACCGCCAACGAAAAAGAAACGACTGAACCTTCGCATTCAAACAAAGGCATTGGTGTCTTTGATGTAATTCTTGAACGAGATTCCAGTGGCAACGCTACAGCAAACATACCTCATGCAGTAGAAAGGCATAGCCCCAATGGTTTTGAATGGGGGTATGGCGGCAGTGGACCGGCTGAACTGGCTCTCAATATTTTGTCGGCCATGATTGGACATGAGGCCGCACAAGAGAACGGACTATACCAGCGTTTCAAGTGGGATTTCATAGCCCATATGCCGATGGAAGGCGGCACGATTAGAGAGGAGGACATTCAAAAGTGGTTGTCAGAAGTCGGAAAGTAAGCAACAAAAAAGCCGCCGTCATTGGGGAATGAGAGAAGCGGCTTAGACACAAACGGTGACCTCTGTCTTTATTTTAACAGAGGGCGCAAGGAATCGCAAGGAGGTAGCCATGAAAGGCATTAAAATTACCACATGCAACACGATTGACATCATAGACCTCAATGAACCCCTGTACAAAAGCCTTCAAGAGGTAGTCGGCGGGTACATTGAGATTGTGCGTCCAAAAGGACTGCACCACCCATATTGCATGATTGTGGATGAAGAGGGCGTATTGAAACAGAAGCCCCTAAATAGAATCGGCAGCGAACTTTACAACTTTGAAAACCAAGGGAACAACTCCCCCATCGTTGGTGACATCGTTATTGTTAAAGAGGTTGAGTTGGACGAGGGCAGAGACATTTCTCCATTGACTGAAGATGAAATAGCTGAACTTATAAGCCCATTGTCCAATCTCAAATAACCGCCTCATGCCAGCCTGTATTGCGAGGTGATTTACATTGAAGATTAAGGACGTTGCTGCAGAAATCGAAAAAAGACTTCTGGCGGCCGGAGTAGTTTTACAACGCTATAACGCCTACAGCACTGCCTCCATCTATCTAAAGTTTGATTATGGCTTGGCAAACAGTATCCGTATCTCAGACCACACGGGCAAAAAGCACCTTTCCTATATGTTCAATATAGGGAGTGATATTGAAGCCCCAAGGACGGTCAAGGATACATTTACTCGGTATTATTACCCAATTTCTGCTATAGATGAAGTCGTTGAACATATTTTAAGGCACAGAATGCGCAAAATCACGCAGTTAGGCAATTTTGACAACTATAGTGCGGAAATGTTAATTGCCAAGGAAACAAAAAAAGGTACTAAAGGCTTCTGGTCAAATGCATTTCTTGTAGAAGGAAAAAAACATAGTAGCCAAGAAGCGTAATGCATCAGTGGCTCACCACCACAATTAGAAACGCCCCTCGAAAGGGGCATTCCATCACCGAAGCGGTTTAATCTACAGTCATCATCTACCGAGATTATCCGCAAATAAAGTTTATCACAGCAAGCGTTTAACTGCAAACACAACCAATGTTTGAAAGGAGAAAGGTATGGGCTATGACAATCAAAACGCAGTAGCTGAAAGCAGTTACAGCATAATGCCACGCAACATGCAGGCTCAGATTAATGAAGCCATCCAAGTGCGAAATGCACTTACACAATTATTTGAAGATTTGCTTGAACTGGGCAAGGACTTTGACCGAATACCCGGAACAGATAAGCCTACCTTATTAAAGCCCGGTGCAGAACTTCTCTGCAAAGTATTTAAATTGGCACAAGGTAAGGCTGATGTGTTGGATAAGAGCGAGGATTGGGATAAAGGTGTTTTCAGTTACACCATAGGTATGCCCTTGATTCACATTGAGAGCGGTGTGCAGATTGCATACGGAGTCGGCGCATCTAACAATCATGAAAAAAAGCACCGATACCGCAAAGCTAAAGATGACAAAGGTAAGGAAATTCAAATTGAAAATCCAGACCCAGCAGACTTGCAGAACACTTTAATCAAAATGGCAAATAAACGGGCTTTTGTGGATGCTGTGTTAAAAGCTACTGGTGCAAGCCGTATGTTCACACAGGATATGGAGGACTTTGGAGCCGCAACCGGCCAATATGAAAAACCATCGTCAAAACAAATCAGCTTCATAAAAACATTTTTCGCAAGTATGCCGGAAGCAGACGCAATGGCTGAGTTATCTGGCATTTGCGGACGTGATATTAGTTCTTATGAGGATATATATCGCTCTGAAGCAAGTCGGATTATTGACGCTAAAAAGGGTTCAACTGTAGATGGATACACTCCGCCACCAACAGGAAGCGGAGAGCCTTTGGTATGTGCAGACTGTAGTTCAACAATAACTCAGGCCGAGCAGGGCTTTTCAAGCAAGAATTATGGTCGTGGCCTATGTCGAAAGTGCCAAGTAGAGGCAAAAAAAGCACAGTAATCTACGTTTAGTATATGGCGTGTCGATTAAAGCGGCTGATAACCGTTACGGATAGTCACCACGGGTAGAGTGTAGGGTTAATCGCTTACATGGTTGCGTGGAGAGTGCAGGTTCGAATCCTGCTACGCCTTTTGACAGCTTGGATAGACAGGCAAACTCCATCACCGAAAGGAGAAAAACCGTGATTACACAAATCACAATGAAGGGTATTAAAGGTGCAGATGCCACACAAACCCTAACCGGGCGCGATATCATCATCGGCTCGAATGGTGCAGGAAAAACTACACGTACCCAATCACTGGCTCTTGCAATGCTGGGTTATATACCCGGCAATGGCAAGCAATCTGCTGAAACAATGAAACTTGCAAGCGGCAACACGATGGAGGTCGGAATAGAAACAGACAACACGACCAGCGTAAGCCGCAAATTCACACGCAAGGACAGCACTGTTACACAGACGGTCACCATTGCCCCCAAAGGCGATGAAAAAACCGCTGCACAGAAAGAACAGCGAATTGAGAAAGAACTCGGCAAAATCCCTGTAATGTTGGACTTTAGTGAGTTTCTTGGGCTATCTGACATGAAGCGGAGGGAATTTATATTCTCAATCGTCAACGATGGTGGAACTTATAGCCCAGACATCATTCGTGATGCCATTCGTGCTATGGCGGCATTAACTGATGACGCAGACCCTCAAGAGGTAGAAACGCTTTATGCTGATATTGATGAATGCGTTAAAGTGGCACAGAAAAATTGGAAAGCAAGTGAAGCCGTATCTTATCAAGAATTTTTAGCATTCATGTTGGATTTCGCTAAGAACCAGCTAACCCATTGGAAGAAAGAACGTGATAAGTCCGAGGGGGCTTCTCAAAAAATCGCAGAATATAAAAACGATTTAGAGCAGACCGACCGTAATTTGGACGCAAACCGTGCAAAACAAGAAGTGCTGAATGAAGAACGGCTCACGGCTTCCAACGAACTTACACGGGTGAAAAGCGAAAATAAACAACGTGAACTAAATAACCAACGAATCACTTCTCGGAAGAAAGCCATAGCTGAAGCCGAAACAAGCGATACGACTAAGAATGCTGCTGCCATCAATGAACTAATCGCCCAGTACAAAGGCGAACTGGTACAGGTGGATAATAGTGCGCTAATATCCCAAGAAACAAAGCGTTTAGAAGGCATCAACAAAAATATTGCTTCCTTTGAAAATTTGAGGATTACTCTACTCGAACAACATCAACCCATAAAATCACAAAAGGATGCAAGTGAAAAACTTGTCAACAGTCTAAAAAATCACAGTGGAACATGTCCATTGAATGAACGCATACAGTGTGGTTACGATTTCAGAGAATTTATTATGGAACTTGGTCACGAAGTACAACGCTACGCTGCCGACTTGAGAGGCATAAGCGAAAAAGACATTGCAAATAACGCAAACCTAGAAAATGAAAAACGTGCCTTACAGGAAACTCAAGCCAAGATTGATATGCTCCGGCAAGAGGAAATAAAAGCCCTCCGCTCAAACGAGGACGTTATGCAGACAATCCGTGGGTATGAAGCTGATTTAAAAAAGCCCGAAAACGATGACAGTGTAATGGCAGCGTGGCTGGCTTCGCAAAAAGAAGAATTACAAACTCTGCTTCCTTCCGATGGTGAGGAGTGGTCACTGTTGCCAACACAAGCATTGGAAAAACGCATAGGGGAACTTGAAACCGAGATAAAAGCCTTAAAAATCACCATTGACGAACAAACCAAGGTTCGTAATGCCCTAGCCAACCTTAAATCAAGCATGGTTGACGGCACAATTGCTGGCTATCATACCGAGGCTTGGAAGCGCATCACCGAAGCTGTCGGCCCCAAAGGACTTCAAGGCGAATTTGTCAAAGACACTATTGCACCGCTGAAGGAATCTGTAAATAGCAAGTTAAGAGCAATGGGCGTTGAACGAATCTTCTATATTCAAACCGAGGACGAGAAAGGCAAGGAAGTGTTCCAGTTCGGTTATGTGGATTATGACCGTGAAGAACGCCGTAACTTTGATGCGCTTTCCACAGGTGAGCAGATGATTCTGCTTATTGCCTTTATGACAACCATCGTGGAACGGCTAAACCCTCCGCTTAAAGTGCTGGCTATAGACAATATGGAAGCCTTGGACAGTGATAATTTACACCGAGTGCTTAAGGGTTTAGAAGTTGCAGGGGCATCCTTCGATAACATCATCCTTAGCGGAGTGATGGGTATTGATTCCGTGGACGCTCTTTGTATTGGAAGCGACTGGCATGTTTGGAATTTGGATGGGGGTGCAGCATGACCGAGCGGTATTTATTCCGAGGAATTCGATGGAGTGATGAGGGATGGGTGCAAGGTTATTACTGCGGTCTTGACTCTGCCCAACCTCATGTAAATGGCTACATTTTATGTGGAGATTCACGGTATGAAGTAGACCCTGTCACCATCGGACAAAGCACTGGTATGAAGGACAAAAACGACAGGCTTATTTTCGAAGGAGATATTATCCAAAACGCCGCAAGCAGAAGGGGTATTTATGAGGTCATATGGCACAAAAACATGTGGTGCAAGTCTGAAAAAACCGTATGGCCGCTCGAAAACACTTCTTATGTCGAGGTTATTGGAAACATCCACGATAACCCAGAACTGCTGGAGGAGGCGGAATGAACGACAGATATTTATTTCGTGGGAAAAGGCATGGAATGAGTAAAGTGCCTTATGGTGATGGGTGGGTAATCGGGCATTTGATAGAAACTCCTAAAGTGCCTAGTCGGAGTGGCTGGTCTATAGCGGACTATACGGCTAACCCTTCACGCATAACTTATGATGACATTGACCCCGCTACAATCGGACAATGTATCGGATTAAATGATACTAATGGGAATTTGATATTTGAGGGTGATATTGTTCGGCGCACAAACAAAAGTACGGAGTTTTCAGAAGTTGGTGTTGTTCGATATGCCGAGTCTCATTTGAAATTTTGTTTATGGAACAAGGAATTTGATTGCCCCATGAATTTTTACGGCAAGAGTAACGTACACGGCATAAAGTATTCCTTTGAAGTCATCGGCAATATTCATGACGATTCCAAGCTACTGGAGGTGCAAAATGACTGACTACTCATCCTTAAACTCCGAACAGCACGAAGCCGTATTCAGTGACCAGCCCCAAATATTATGCCTTGCTGGTGCTGGTACAGGCAAAACCCAAGTATTAACCCGGCGTGTTGCCCGTCTCTATGAGGCGGGTGTCAGCCCAACAAATATGCTTGCGTTAACCTTCACTAGAGCGGCCGGTGCAGAAATGAAAGAACGTGTAATCGGCCTAATTGGTGCTGACGGCAAAGAGTTGTTCTGTAACACCTTCCATTCCTTTTGTGTCGATACGATTCGAGCCTTTGCCCATGAACTCGGGTATGAGCCAAATTTCAGCGTATACGACCAGCCAGAATGCGATGAACTTCTGGCAGAAGTATTAACGAGCCTTAAATATAAAATACCTGCCAAGCGAGTAGCCGATTTCAGAGCCGGTCGAGTAGACAACATGACCGCCTCAGACCGCCAGCAAGCGGAACGAGCCTTGAAAGAATATGAGTTTCGCTTACGGCGCAACAACGCATTTGATTTTGATGGCTTAATAAATACGGTAAAAAAGGCAGTTTATAACCGTGAAGATATCCGTTTGAATCTCCAACAGAAATACAAACACATCTTTGTAGATGAATTCCAAGACACGGATGCCGAGCAATGGGCAATCGTGCAGGGCATAAACCCCGACAATGTATTTGTAGTCGGTGATGATTTTCAAAGCATTTACGGCTTCCGGGGTAGCGACATCACCATAATTTTAGGACTTGCCGAAAATACCCAATGGCACACAGTAAAGCTGGAGCGGAATTATCGTTCATCCACCCCTATAGTGTGCGCTGCTAATGCCCTCATAAAACATAACCATCAAACGGAAAAACAACTTCTCACTTTGAAAGAAGGGGCAAAGATAGAGTGCCGCAGACCGGGTGATGATGTTGCTGAAATAACAGCTATTTTGCCACGATTAGAAGCAAATCAAAAACTTGGCTCATACAAAACAACTGCCATACTTGCCAGAACTAATAAGCAACTTGAACGAGCCAAAGGGCTACTAACGGCTAATAACATCCAGTTTGAAACGCTGGCTTCTTCAAGTGACAATCCATTTTCAAGCAAGGGTGCGAAAGAATTAATTGCGTGGATTGCCGCTATAGAAAACCCATTGGATGATACCGCAGTGCGTAGGATAGCAAATATAAGGGCAAGTAAAAAGGCTCTCCTAGATGCTGATTGGACTCAGGTACAAGACAATATACCACTTTTGGATGCCTTGAAAGTCACCAAGGAAGCCGAGCAGTTTATATCTCAGTTTAACTTTGTGCGTGAGCGCTTCCATGCCAATGCCAACATATCGGAAGGTGCAAACCGTATTGCAACTACCCTCAAAATAGATGACCGTGGGGCAAGGTATGCAATAACCAAATGGCACCAACGTCAAATTGACCTCGGTGAACCAGAAACCCCTGCCGCTCTGCTTGAATGGGTACGGCTTGGAAATGTGGCTGAACGCCAGGACAAAGAGCGTGATGCAAGCAAGGTCTATTTGATGACAGTACACGGTAGCAAAGGACTGGAATTTGACGAGGTATTCATAATTGGCGCAACGCAAGGCACATTCCCAAACCGGGGTGACCTAGAAGAAGAACGCCGACTTTTCTATGTAGCCATTACAAGGGCGAGGGAGTATTTGAACATCAGCAGCCCAAATGCAATGACTGGCTGGAATGGCAAAGTTCAAGCGGCACAAAGAAGCCAGTTTGTTTCTGAAGCTGGATTGCTTTTCTAAATTGACGATGGGGAGTGACCTATGCACAGAGAAATAATTGCAAAAGTGAATAGAGAAGCCCCCGAAGGAACATATCTCACAGTGCTTTTGCCCCGTGAGAGCCTAACTGACACACTAAAGAAGCTGACGGTAAACGGCGCTTTAAAGGGCGAGATAAGAATAGACGATGGGCGGCATATAACCGCAGAGCAACGCAAAAAGGCATACGCCACTCTTGCGGATATAGCTGCCCATACGGGCTATATGCCAGAGCCTTTGAAGGACATTATGAAATACCACTTCATGGGGGCAACAGGGGAAGATTTCTTTTCATTCAGCGATTGTAGCATAAGCACCGCTCGGCGGTTTATAAGCCATCTTTTAGATTTTGCCCTTGAATTTGATATACCGTTGATGGACACCATGCTTAACCGCACAGATGATATTAACGCCGCAATCTACTCATCGTTGAAACGTAAGAAATGTATTATCTGCGGCATTGATGGAGAAGTCCACCACTGGGATGTAATTGGCATGGGGCGTAACCGTGAAACTTACGATGACAGCGACCACCGCAAAATATGCCTTTGCAGAATTCACCATGACGAAGCCCATCAAATCGGGCGTGATACCTTCGCAAATAAGCATCATGTATACGGCATTATTTTCAACGAATGAGGTCAAGGCCGCGCTTAAATCACGGCTATTGCACCAAGAACATAGGACTCTACCTTAAAAAGATTGTGCAGTATACACGCTATTATTAACTTGCTAATAAAGCCCTATTGAGTGATTAATGTCAGCGGGAACTCAGGCAGACCTATATGGAGAAGGTGTTAAATAAATGTAATGGTGGTGATTGATTGGACTATTGGAAACCCAATCTTGAAATAGAAGTCGCACGATTTTTCGACTGGCGTGAAACTAATCCTAACTTGGGTACATCGGCTATCGCATTATGGCTTGCCTTAATGGACACATGGCGAAGGGCAGGATACCCAGACCAGATTACCGTCGCACAGTCAGTCCTTATGGGCAAATCTGGACTTCAAAGCACGGCATTGAAAGATGCCAGGAACATGCTTGTTCAAGCTGGACGAATTGAGTGGATAAAAAGAAAGGGCAACCAAGCCCCTATCTATAAAATTATTTCATTTGAACTTGCAGACGTTAAACGACTGCAAGCCCGACCACAAGAGCAACCACAAGCCCGACCGCAATACCAACCGCAACCCCGACCCATTATTAACAACAACGACAGTATAACTACTGAAGATATTATCGTTGATGTTGTTAGTAATACTAATCAGCCGTTAAACGACCACAAGCCCGACCACAACGCAGACCACACGATAATTGAGGACGATAAACGACCGCAAGAACAACCACAAAACAGCCTCATTAACGTCAAGGCCGCAATTGACCAGCATGGCAACGTAATCCAGCACATACAAAAATATTATCAACAACACATGGGGAATTTACTTAGCCCGACTGCCTATATGGAAATTGCGGAATTTTTGAACGAGGGAGTTGAAGGCGAACTCATCTGCAAAGCCATTGATGTCAGCATCGACATGAACAAGCGCAATTGGCCGTATGCCAGAAGCATAGTCAATAATTGCATTTGCAATAACATCAAGACTTTAGCGGAACACGAAATACACGAAGCCAATAGAAATGCCTCAAAAACGAGATTAGGCGGAGGAGAAAAACCAAATGCAAACAATGGCGCAAATTATCAAATCGGAGGAGAGGATGACCCATACAGAAATATTACATCGGGGAAACTCTGATACCGAGCATGAAGTATCAATTTTCCAAGTAATCGCAAGCGATGCTTCGGGAGATTTCAGCCAACCTCTGCCCCATTGCAAAACCTGTGGTGATCCACTCAGAAAAGATATCATGATACTTGATGCAAAGCGGCGAGTACCAGTTATATGCAGATGTCGAAGTGATGAATTGCGTCGGGAAGAAGAAGCTGAAAAAGAAAAAAACCTGCGTCGCAGGTTGGATAAGTTCAGAGCCTATTCGCTAATGGACGAGCGATTTGCTACTTCCACTTTTGAAAATTGGAAGCATAGGCCAGACAACCAAAACTTACTTGATTTTGGCAAACGATACTGTGCCAGTTGGGAAACGGTTTTTGCTAATAATCGTGGTCTCCTTCTCCACGGCGAAGCTGGCAACGGCAAAACATACTTCAGCTTTGCTATCGCCAATGAACTTTACAAGCAGGGGAAAGCAGTCATGGCTATATCCGTATCTCGCATTCTTGCGGTTATTAAGGACAGTTATGACCAGCATGGAGATATGGGAGAAACTGATGTATTTAATACCATCGGGGAAGCCAGTCTGCTAATACTTGATGACCTTGGTGTTGAGTATAAAACAAATTGGGCTTACGAAAAACTCTATGCCATCATCGACACTAGATACCGTGCAAACAAGCCCACCATAATCACCACAAATTTACGAATTGGCGAAGATGGCAAGGGTAAAAAGATAGATGAAATTCGTGATAACCTCTCCATCGTTGATTCAAAAACAAGGCTAACCGACCCATCTAACCGAATCTATAATCGCCTTGTGGAAATGTGTACATTTTTCGAGGTCACAGGGCAAAGTTGGAGAACTCAAAAAGGTGAACAGAACAAAGCCGCTTTATATGCGGAGCTAGGACTGACGGGAGGATGATAGGCTATGGGAAAACGAATTATTATCCAAGATGAACATACCAGAGAAGTTGAATTTGACGAATGCGTAGAAGGCGGCTATGCCCTGCAATATACAAAGCACACGGATAACGGTAGCTTGCATCTTCGTGGACAAATCGACAATGGAAAATACAGTCCACGTCATTGGATAAAAAATTATGAGTATGCTCCGCTTGCCAAAAAGCTGATTGCTAAATTTGAAGAATTAGAACACATAGATGTGAGGCGGATTCTTTTTATAGAAGACCATGTTTCCTACGAAAACAAACCACCAACGGGTAACCCTTGGGTATGCCAAGTTAAAAAAGCCGCAAAGGAACTTACAAAGATATGGGGCTATTGGTATGTATTCGAGATTCGTCAGCATCTTTTTGAAAGAAAATCCTTCGAACAGCGGATTGCACTTTTCTATCATGAACTTAGACATATTGGATCGCTGGGCGATTTGCATAACCATGACATAGAAGATTGGACTGATATGGTTACCACTTTGGGGCAGAATTGGGCAGAAACGGATGCGATGCTCTGGAATATTCTTGATGACGGTTTTTCTTGGGGGCAACCACCACGGCAACTTACACTGCTCAGTTTCAATCAAAGCGCATCGGCGCAATAAAGGTCTTTCACCGAAGACGGTTTAATAATAAAGGCTCATGAAGCCGAACACAGGAGGAAAATATGCAATTGCCGAACATTGAACTTAGTAGGCTACATCCACACCCAAATAATCCGCGGGGAAGTTTGGGTGATTTAACCGAACTTGCCGAGAGTATCAAAACAAGAGGGATTCAGCAAAATCTCACGGTAGTTCCCGCTGACATGGAATTATATCAGCGCAAAATCACTGGTAAAAAAGCCTACACCGGCGATTACACGGTGGTTATAGGTCACCGCCGCAGTGCGGCCGCAAAAATGGCAGGACTGACAGAAGTACCATGCTTAATTGCAACTGACATGGATGTCAAAGACCAACTTGCCGTTATGCTTTCGGAAAACATGCAAAGAAAAGAACTCACTTTGCTTGAAGAAGCCCAAGGGATACAGCTAATGCTTGATTGGGGAGATAGTATCAAAGAGGTCAGCGAAAAAACAGGACTTTCGGAAACCACTGTACGCCGCAGGGTGAAAATTGTTAAAACCTTCGGCAAAGAAGCCATTGAACGTGTACAAGACAGACCCATAGACCTTGCCGATTACGAGAAGGTTTATAAGGTCGAGAACCCCGAAAAGCAAGCAGAGGTCTTTGACGTAATCGGCACACGGGAATTTGATTGGGCTTTAAAGGCGGCCTTGGATGCCCAAGAAAAAGAAGGCAGAAAAATGCAACTCGCCCGTATCATAGCGGGATTTGCCACAGAAGCAACGCCGGAAGAATACCACAAATCACTGAAAGCCCAATATTGGAATTATTACCGATACGACCAGGGGGATTTGGAAGCTGTACAAAATCTGGCAAGTGAAGCCGAAAAGCCAGATGGTGAACTTGCTGGCAATGAATTGTTTTATACCGTAGAGCAAGGCTTCAGCGGAATCACTATATATACAAAAAGGGATGAGCCTGCATCCAACTCCGAAGCTGAAGAACGAAAAGCGCAAGAACAGGCAGAAAAAGAAGCCCATATATCTCGAATCAAGGGGATGTTTAAGCAAGCATATGAAATGCGGCTAACCTTTGCCAAAAAGTTCAACGCCACGGCAGAAACCTCCGAAGCGGTTAATAAAATGGCTACCATTGCACTTTTCAGCACAATGCATTCCAGCGAAGATACAATCCGAGCCATGTTTGGTATTGATAAAAAGTTTCGTCAAAGCTGGGATAAAGGCGATGGTGAAACCAGAGACGAGGCCATCAACAGAATTCTTGATTCACACCATGACACTAAAACCAGCGGAACCTTTATATTCAAAGGTGCTTATAGCCGCATGGAGCCAGGGAATGTGTCTTGCTTAGACAATATCGGAAAATATAAACCCAGTGAATCTCTCACTCTGATATATGACTACCTCAAGGCCATCGGCTACACAACTAGCGAACAGGAAGAGATGCTAATTGACGGTACACATTCCATATATACCGAAAACGCATAATTGCAGATGATGCAAAATCTATGGTAAGGGGTTGTTACATTGAGAATATCCCAAGACGAATATCGACGGCTTAAAGCTGAACAATCGACTCTTAAGCAGAGCAAATACCGCAACATAAAAACAAAGGTGAACGGCATAACTTTCGATAGCCAAGCAGAAGCCCGGCGATATCAAGAATTAAAGCTATTGGAAAAGGCGGGAGAAATCAAAAACTTAAAACTACAACCCAAGTTCATCTTGGTTCCGAAAACCAAAAAGCGCAGGGCAGTTAGTTACTCCGCTGATTTCCAATACGAAGAAATGGTGCATGACATTGATAAGCTAGACCTAAATATAAATGCATACTTTGGGAGCGATGGGAAGCAGTATTACATCAAGGTCGTAGAGGATGTCAAATCTCCAGCTACAGCCAAAAACAAAGCATACATCGTCAAGCGTAATCTGTTTGAGTATCAAAATCCATACATCGACTTCCGGGAGATTATGTAGCGTGAATGGCATAATCAGAGTTTTCCCTCGGCGGCATACGGAATTTACACCCGATGATGACATGGCCTTCATTGGTGAACCATCAGAACATCACCGAATTCCCGAACACAGAGAAGTTCATATATCCTGCACATTTACGTGGGATAAGAAGCTGTGTGAACATCTTGCTTACCACTGGGAAGGGCAGACAAACAGACCTGTTAAACTTGGCGGCCCAGCTTATGGCTCTCAAGCAGATGAGTTTATACCCGGCATGTATATCAAGGCTGGTATCACTTATACGACCAGAGGATGTAACAATCAATGCCCATGGTGCAGAGTTCCGCTTGTTGAAGGACGGCTTCGGGAAATTACAATCCACCAAGGCAACATAATTCAAGACAATAATTTTTTGCAAGCCAGCCGAGCGCATAAAGACAAGGTTTTCGATATGCTCCGCACCCAAAAGGGTATTTGCTTCAAGGGTGGCCTATCGGCTGAACTGATAGATGATTACTTTTGCGAAACACTGCGAAGCCTTTATTACACAAGAGGCACAAAAAAACACAGCAGAATATCCGAACTCTGGCTGGCTTGCGATACTGACGATGCTCTCCCCAAACTCAAACAAGCAGCCGCAAAGTTGACTGCGGTTGGATTCAATAGGGAGAAGATTAAGTGCTACGTACTAATCGGTGATGACATGAAAAAGAACAAGGTGCGGCTACATGAGGTTTATAACGCTGGGGCTATGCCCTTTGCAATGCTATATCGAGGCTTTGCCGATACCAAAGATAAATATGACGAGGTATGGGAGGCATTTGCCCGGTCGTGGATGCGGCCGGCAGCTATAAAGAGACATATGAAAAGCGGTACGCATTTTATGGATTTCAGCACATAAGGGGTTTAACCAATGCACGAACTTATAATTGACAATTTCGCTGGAGGCGGCGGTGCAAGCACAGGAATTGAATTAGCAACTGGCCGACCTGTTGACATTGCAATAAATCATGATGAGGCCGCAATAGCCATGCACATGGTAAATCACCCTTACACAAAGCATTATTGTGAAAGTGTATGGGATGTAGAGCCTCGCAAGGTAACGAATGGTAGACCTGTAGCAATTGCATGGTTCTCCCCGGATTGCAAACACTTTTCCAAAGCCAAAGGTGGTAAGCCTGTTGAGAAAGATATTCGTGGGCTTGCATGGATAGCTGTTCGGTGGGCGGCAACAGTACGCCCACGGGTAATTATTCTTGAAAACGTAGAAGAATTTAAGACTTGGGGGCCGATTAAAGACGGTCAGCCCATAAAGGCGCAAGCAGGGCGTACCTTTAGTAGTTTTATAAATGCCCTTCAGAAATATGGCTATAAGGTGGATTACCGGGAGTTACGAGCCTGTGACTATGGCGCGCCCACCATCCGAAAACGATTCTTCTTAATAGCCCGGTGCGATGGGAAGCCCATTGTATGGCCGAAGCCCACCCACGGTGATCCGGCAAGTGAGGCGGTAAGGGCTGGGAAGTTGAAGCCTTGGCGCACTGCGGCCGACATCATCAACTGGACGCTTCCCTGCCCCTCTATTTTCGATACTGCGGAAGAAATATGGGAAAAGTATGGCCTTCGAGCCGTGCGGCCACTTGCCGAATCAACACTTAAGCGTATTGCAAAGGGATTACAAAAATTCGTATTTGAAAACCCGGAGCCGTTTATTGTGGATTTCAAATTTGAAAATTCACCAAAACGAAGCGGTGAGCCACTAAACACAGTCACATCTGTAAATGGATACGGACTTGTTGCCCCAACGCTTATCCAGTATCACGGTGAGCAATCTGGCAAAGAAGTACGAGGGCAATGCCTAAAACGACCGCTCTTTACGGCTGATGGAGCTAACCGCTACGGCTTGGTAATGGCTTTCATGTCCAAATATTACAGTGGTGGTCATCAAGGAAGTGGAAATGCCATAACTGAGCCACTTAATACTGTGACAGCAATAGACCATAATGCCATCGTAACATCAAGCCTCGTAAAGCTGAAGGGTAAAGAAACGGGCAATGCCTTAGATGAGCCAATGCGTACTATAACAGCCGGAGGTAATCACTTTGGGGAGGTTCGTGCTTTCTTGGTTAAATATTATGGTCAAGGCGATGCGCAAGGAATAGTCGAGCCGCTTAATACCATCACTGCCCAGGATAGATTCGATCTGGTGACTATTCACGGAGAGCAATATGCCATAGTTGACATCGGCTTGAGGATGCTTACACCAAGGGAGTTATTCAATGCACAAGGCTTTCCGCCAGATTACACAATAGATAAAGGACTGAACAGCAAACCCATCACCAAAGCCGCACAGGTTTCCAGATGTGGAAATGCTGTACCGCCTCCGTTCGCTGAAGCATTGGTGAGGGCTAATTTGCCCGAGATGTGCGGCTTGAAAATAAGCACTATGGCAGGACTAAAAAGCACAATAGCCATTTAGTAAGGAGTTGGCCGTGAAAACAATAACGGAAGTTATGCAGGAAATATGTAAATGCATTGAGGCAGAACCCGGCTCACAAAAGGCACACTCCTTAGAAAAAGCGGTATCTGTACTAAGTGGGCATCAGAGGATAGCATTTTCTATATCTGGCGGCTCGGATAGCGATACTATTTTAGATTTGTACGAACTGCTGAAGCCTTACTTGTGGGGCAGTCCAGAAGTCAGATTTGTATTTTTTGATACTGGGCTTGAATACGAAGCATCCAAGCGGCATTTGGAATACCTTGGTATAACTATTGACCGTGAAAAGCCCAGAAAATCAATAGTTACGGCTTGCAACGAGCATGGAGTGCCATTTTTTACCAAAGCAGTTAGTGAAATGATGAATATGCTTCAGATGCATAATTTTGACTGGTTAGACGCTTCAGAAGTAGCAACTGCTGAAAAATATGGAAAGTGCGAATCTGGCTTAAAGTGGTGGTTTCATAGATACCCCGCTAACGTAAAGCCATTTTACACAATCAGACGACATCGGCTTTTGCGCGAATTTATCATGTTAAAACCTCCATTTTTTACAATATCAGCAAAATGCTGTGACTATGCAAAGAAGTATACCTCAGATGACTACATCAAAAAACATAACATCGACCTAGTAGTCATGGGTATGCGTAAAGCTGAGAGCGGAAGACGAGCAGTAAGTGTTAATGGGTGTTTCTCGCTTGGAGATAGTAGCGATGCAAGTAGATTCAACCCTCTACTATATTGGACTGATGCAGATAAGGCAGCGTACAAGAAATGGCGCAACATTCGTTACTCCGACTGCTATGAAGTTTACGGCATGAAACGTACTGGCTGTGCAGGGTGTCCGTTCAATAGCAAAGCTGAAGATGATTTGAAAAAAGCTGAACCTTTCGAGCCACAGCTTGTAAAGGCAGCGAGGAATATCTTCGCAGACTCTTACGAATACAAGCGACAGTATATTGAATTTAAAAATAGAAGGAAGGGTTGAAATGGACGAAGATAGATTGCAGTTTAGGGCGTGGAACAGCGGTAAAATGATATATTTTGATAAAGGCTATGTCGGTTTCATGACAACAGACGAGGATACCACAAAAGCAGGGCTGTTCTTCCCGATGATGAATAAGAAATTTTACATGGGGAGTATGTTGGTCATGCAATATACAGGTTCGAAAGATAAGCACGGCACAAGGGTTTTTGATGGAGATATTTTGCAACGAGGCATGGAATATATCGGTGTTGTGAAATGGGACGATGACGGCTGGGTGGTTTCTATACCAGAACATTTGCAGATTGATATGTTTACCGGGTTTAAACTAAATTCTTTTTTGCAAGAAGAAACGGTAATCATCGGAAATATTCATGAAAACCCAGAACTACTGACAGAAAGGGTGGCGTAAATGCCTAAAAAACGAAATTGCAGACGCAATGAGCAAGAACGCCAAATCCACGAAAAGGCGGTGTCACTCCGTAAGCTGACTGACCAACAACTCGTAGATTACATGGAGCAGCGATATGCCTGTGGACTGGAAGCTGGGAAAGTAACTTCGGAGAATGAGCCAAACAAAGCCCCAGAAAATCTGACAAAGCAAATAATAGCGGCTCTTAAAGAAATGAAGGGCGTAGGCATAACTACCATTCACAGAGTAGAAGTTGCCATTGAGAAAGTTTTGGAGAAATGAGGTGATACCATTGCAATGTTTATCCACGGTATGAAACGGTAATCCGAGTTATGAAAAGTTAATCCACGGTATGAAAGGTTGGCAAGAGTTAAATGGATAAGCTGGATTATGCACTTTTGGATTTCATGCTGAACACTTGCCAAGCAAAAACCAAAATGAGTGCGACAAGCCGGAAGAGAATACTTTCGGAATTTGAGGTAAAAAACGATACCCTCTATCGAAGGCTAAAGCATCTTATCGAAAATGGGTATGCGGAAAATGGTATCAAAGAGAGCCGTGAACACACATATTTCATCACGGACAAAGGTATAAATGCGCTGAAGGAGGCCATGAAATGAGAAACAACATAGGATTTATCGCCGTAGGTCAAGGCGGGGGCAACATAGGTTCATTACTTGAAGAACGTGGGTACAATGTCTTATTCATTAACACTTCCCGTGAAGACTTGGAGACGCTTAACGAAGCAAAGCACACTTACCACATCAAAGGCGGCGAGGGCTGTAATAAAGACCGTGACAAAGCCAAGGATTTAATCTTTGAGGACTTTGAAGCAATTTCAGAGCAGATAGAGCAAAAACTCCCGGAAGAGTACATTTACATTATTTTTAGTTCCGGCGGTGGTACGGGTTCCGGTTCATCACCAATGCTGGTTGACTTGCTCATTCAGCACACGAATAAAAAGGTTGGGGCTATAACCATACTGCCATCCAGTTCCGAGTCAATGAAAGCATTCATCAATTCATATGAGTGCTTCAAAGAACTGGAAGGAATAGAAAATGCTTGCGCCACTTTCATTCTGGACAACAACAGAGCCGATAAGTTTACAATCAACCGTGACTTCGTGGAGTTGTTTGACTCCTTCATCGACATTCCGCAACATAAAAACATGCGAGGTAATATTGATGTGGCGGAAATAAAAGAACTGCTGTCAACTCGCGGCGCAGCTATTATCAGCAAGATGGTTAAAAACACAAGCAACACACCAAGGCTAATAAAGTCCATCAGTGAAAGCATATTTGCCCCTCCCGAAACAGACAGGGTTATCAAGTACATTGGGCTTTCGGCTTCCACCCAAATAGACCTAGACGCTGTTATACGGGAAACAGGCACTTGCCTTGATGTATTCCAAGGAACTAACCCGGACAGCACGATATGTATATTCTGCGGCTTGTCATTTCCTTACACTGCACTGAAGGAAATTCGGGCGAAAGTAGAAGTCAATCGTGAAGCCATAACAAAAAGCATAGCCGCTACGAAGGAAACCCAGCTAACCGACGGAATAAATTTTCTTTCTGATGTAGCAAATAACAAAAATGTTACACCAAAAACTGACGTTTCCGATGTGTTTGCAAAATACAGACGTAAATCATAGGCGGTAATGCTTGGCATGGGTAGGAACAATGAGTTTGATGACCTACCCATGCCTCACCATCCAAAGAGAGGATAATGGACAATGAAGCCCATACTTTTCAGTACCCCAATGGTTAAGTCAATTTTAGCAGGGAACAAAACACAGACACGGCGAATAATTAAGCCTAAGTTTACCGATAGCGTATTTGAGATAAACAGGGATATATTGTGCGAAACAGAGCCGCCAACGCCATCCGTTAAATTGCCGAATGGGATGACTAGACACAAGGTGCGGCAGTTTGTACCCTGTACGCCGAGATACAATGCCGGAGATGCTTTATATGTACGTGAAACTTGGCTAATAGCTGGTTACGATGGTAGTGATGCAATCTACTGTTACCGTGCAGATGATGAAATTGGATGTGGCAATGGCAGAAATAACATGTTGGATGATAATGACAAATGGAAGCCGTCTATTCATATGCCAAAATCCGCTGCGAGGATATTCCTCCGAATGACTGCCGTTCGAGCGGAACGGTTGCAAGATATATCTGATGACGATTGCATAGCGGAAGGTCTGACAGAAAATGATTGGCTTCCCGGTGACAAGCAAGACGAATCTAGCACAATTGCTGGGGAACCTGCTGATGAAGTCATGCAAGATTGGGGCAATTACATCGGCGCAAAGACAAAATGGGCTAGAGCCTATGCTCACCTTTGGAGCAAAATAAACGACAAGTGCGGAGACGGGCATTATTGGGCGGATAACCCTTGGGTATGGGTATATAAATTTGAGAGGATGGATTTTCATGAGCAACATTGATGTTCTTGCCATTCGTGCGCGGCAAAAAAATCTTACTGAAAGTGCGGCACTTGTAGGCGGTATGGACAAAGCACCAATTTGGCAAGCGGTGCAGAACGATGTCATTGTTTTGCTAGAAGCATTGGAATCTGCGCAACGCATCAATCAAGACTTTGCTGGACACGTCTTGCGCCTACAGGGTGAAGCGAGAGAGTCAGCAAGCAGTCGTGACCACTGGAAAGCCCGTGCTGAATCATTGAGAGAAGCTACAAGCAATCTGGAACATATTGGTCAAAAAATGCAAGCCATGATTAAAGTGCTGAACGTGGCAGATGAATACGCAAAAGATGCCAGCAACGATACAATGTTGCCGACTGTGTGGCAGCAGCAAAATGGGCATATTCGTGAAATTGCAGTCGAAATTACCAAAATTCTTAATGGAGCAATCTACGAAAGTTCTACGCCAAAATAAAAAAGCCACTGCTCCCAAGATGCTGAAACAAGCGGCCAGTTAAGTAACGTCTCGACACCGTTATTATAACAAGTCGCTTGTTGCAGTGTCAAAATAAAAAATTGGGAGTGAAGATTTATGGCGAATCAAGAACTAAAACTGGAGTCCGCTATGCTGAAGGAGATTACTAATTTCGTCATAGATAGGCTTCGTGAAGAGGAGGCAACGGCAGCCAAGACTAAACACGATAAGAGAAAGGCTAATACAAAACTATTGCTCCGAAAATATCGTTCACTGGTAGACCATTGTGAGAGCGCAATTTACGATACTGAATCTATAGACCAAGGCGGAGGCTATACCCTTGCAGATATACTTGAAAGTTTCAATACAGATGCAAATCTTGAAATAGAGAGTATACGCCAAAGTGCAGTGAGAACACGGATTATTGTAGACCACATAGACATGATGATTGACCTATACAAAATATACTGCGACAGATCACCAAAGGACGAGGATTCACGGCGATACAGGGTTATATATTGGCTGTACCTTGCAGATGAACCTAAGACAGTAAGTGACCTAGCGAAAGAAGAATATTTGGACAAAAGGACAATATATAAAGATGTTGATGCGGCGGTCGAGAGATTAACAGCTTTGTTATTTGGCATTGATGGACTTTATCTGTCCAAAAAATAGCGCAGTTCACACACTGGGCATTGCCATGGCATAATGAGTGTGTTAGAATTGCAGTGTGAAATTTTAGCTAATTGACCCCCTGTACCCGCGCCTCTATGGTTGCGGGTATTTAATTTTTGCAATCCAAAAAGCGGCGTAGACCCTACCACTGCGTCGCTTTCATCATGAAAGTAAGGAGACTCACATGAATGGTAGGGAAATTAACACCACGGAACGATTAGAGCAAATTAGCATTGATAAACTAATCCCCTATGCTAGAAACGCACGAACACACAGCAAAGAACAGATTCTTCAGCTACGCTCAAGTATACGAGAGTTTGGATTCGTGAACCCATTGCTTATTGACCATGAATTTAATATCATTGCCGGTCATGGTCGTGTTTTGGCGGCAAAGGAAGAGGGATTGGAAGAAATCCCTTGTGTATTCGTGGAGCATTTGACCGAAACCCAAAAGAAAGCCTACGTACTGGCCGACAATAAACTGGCTCTGAACGCTGGCTGGGATGAGGCGATGCTGGCATTGGAAATAGAGGAACTGCAATCACTTGATTTCAACATTGAATTAACCGGGTTTAACCTTGAGGAAATTGAAAAGCTATTCTCTGAAAGCGGTACGGCTGGGGATACTCCAGAAATCAAAGAAGATGAATTTGACGCAGACAAAGTAGCCGAGGAAATTGAAACCCCCGTGTCGCAGCGTGGGGATGTTTGGTTGTTGGGCAACCATCGGCTTATGTGCGGTGACAGCACTTCCTCCGCTGATGTTAAAAATCTTATGGTCGGCAAAAGAGCAAGGTGCATATTTACAGACCCCCCTTGGAATGTGGATTATGGCTCTGATACCCGGCATCCAAGCTGGAAAGCCAGACAAATATTAAACGATAAGATGAGTGCCGAGGACTTCGGTGCTTTTTTATTGTCAGCCTTCAAATGTATGGCAGAGGCTTCAGAGCCAGGTTGCATGACATATGTTGCCATGAGTTCGCAAGAGTGGAGCAACGTAATGACCACTATGCGAGAAGCGGGCTATCATTGGTCAAGTACAATAATATGGGCAAAAGATTCACTGGTATTATCTAGGAAGGATTATCACACGCAGTACGAACCTTTATGGTATGGCTGGCTAGATAGCGGCAAACGGTTGTATCCTCTGAAAGACCGAAAGCAATCCGACCTCTGGCAAATACCACGCCCAAAGATATCCCCGGAACATCCAACTATGAAGCCTGTGACACTGGTGGCAAAAGCCTTACAGAATAGTTCACTTGAAGGCGATATTATTCTGGACTTATTCGGTGGCTCTGGCACTACGATGATTGCCGCTGAACAGACCGGGCGTGAATCTCGGTTAATGGAACTTGACCCCAAATATTGTGATGTAATTGTACGGAGATATATAGAACTTCTAGGAAGCGATAGCAACGTATTCTTGGAGCGTAACGGTGCAAAAATACCGCACTGCGATGTGATAACCAATGAATAGGCTGACGCTTGGCTCTCTTTTTGATGGCTCTGGTGGATTTCCTCTTGCTGGGCTACTATGTGGAATAGAACCGATATGGTCATCCGAAATTGAACCGTTCCCAATTCGTGTCACTACAAAGCGGATTCCGCAAATGATGCACCTTGGGGATATAAATACAATAAACGGTGCAATGATTCCCCCTGTGGATATAATCACTGGCGGTTTTCCCTGTCAAAATCTTTCTATGGCAGGTAAGCGTGATGGTTTGCGTGGTGACCGCTCCGGGTTATTTTTTCAGATGGTGCGTGTCATTCGTGAAATGAGAGAAGCCACGGGGCATCAATCCCCACGGTTCGTTGTAGTTGAAAACGTGCCGGGTATGTATTCAAGCAACCAAGGTAGAGACTTTTTGGAGGTGTTAAGTGAACTCGTCAAAATCAAAGACCAAACCCTATCTATCCCTATGCCTAAAAAGGGAAAATGGCTCGGAGCAGGTGAAATCGTGGGAGATGGTTTCTCCCTTGCATGGAGAACTATGTGTGCGAGTTTATGGGGAATCCCCCAAAGACGCCGCCGTTGTTTCATTGTCCTCGATTTTAATGGCGAACGTGCCGGAGAAATACAATTTAACGAGTCGCGCTTGTCAAGGCATCCTTCATCGTTCAGCTATCCGTGGCAAAGAACTGCCAGCAATTCTTCGGATACCGCTGGAAGCCCAAGCAATCCACGGCAGGTAGTTGGGTTTGAACCCGGAGCAGTGTCTCGGCTTGGGTATGGCGGTCATGCTTGGAATGAAACGGCCAGTACTCTTCGCGCCCATATGGGTGACAATCAAGCGGCCATTGCCGTAGAGAACCATCCAAATGACAGCCGTATTAATTTAGATGAAAGCGGAACATTTCAAACGCTAACAAAGCGCATGGGTACCGGTGGTGGTAATGTGCCTCTTGTATTAAAAAGCGAACCTTCTTCCCACGTTTTCGGTATATGCTCTCAAAATAGTAATTCTATGAAATCTGGAAATCCGAATAGTGGAATATATGAAATGGAAATCAGCCGCACACTTGATACCGGGGCTTGCTCTGGAAATGGCGGTCAAGTGGTTGTGTGTATGGAAGGAAACGGCACGCGCCCATCCCACCGAGGTAGCGGTATAAGCAAAAATGTTTGCCCCACACTAAATACTGTGGAAAATCACATGGTAATGGTGAAAAACGATTTCGCCTACACGATGACTACCGGAAGCTATGCACAAATTTGCAAAGAGAAATCCCCTACGCTCCAAGCAAGAGATTACAAGGCCCCTCCTTTGGTGACGCAGAACCAATATATTGTACGCCGATTAACTCCACAGGAATGTGCCATGCTACAAGGCTTTCCTTTTGACTGGTGCTTTGGTCTGGAAACTTTTGACCCAACAGAGGATGATATTGCGTTTTGGTCGAAGGTTTTTGAATCCCATCGGAAAGCAGTAGGAAAATCAGCCAAGCCCAAAAGCCGAAGCCAAATAATAAAATGGCTGAAGAACCCCCATACCGATTCGGCTGAATACCGCCTCTGGGGTAATGGCGTAGCCCTTCCATGTGTAGTCTTTGTCCTCGGTGGTATTGCACATGAAGTTATGCAGAACCCTCCTTGATTTTTGGTACATTTACAATTGATTATTTGCTTGCTTTTACAGCCAAGCTGAGTGATTAATGTATGCAACGAACGGGCGCAAAGCCCCAAAAACAAGGAGGTCATTCACATGACTATAAGATATGAATTAACCGGCGCAAAGCGTAAATCATTAGTAGAAGCTATTAGCCAAGAACTTAATACCCCTTCCAAATACCTAGGCGCACCACACTTTGCATACCAAGTGGGTGATTACATCATTGACAGGGATGGCACACTCACCGGGGATGACAATTGGGAGCTTGTGGCCGACTTACAAGGGTTGCACGACTTAATCCCGACCAGTGCGGATTACTCAACGCCAACTCTCGAAGAAACCCCAGAGTTTACCGACAATTTGACCCTTGAAGAAGAACTCGGCGCAGGAAAGCAACGGCGCGATTACCCCGGTGAAGATGGTATGCTTGAGAGCGACTGCCAAATGCCTCAATGCTTAACCATAGAAATGCCCTTAGACGGCTTTAACCCAGATAAACTCGAAAACCTGTGCAAACTGGTAACGGCCAAGGAGGCACTTATAAAGGCTGCTCTTGGTGCAGAAGAACTCCCCATCCAAGTAATAGATGGAACAATAAAATTTCCTTGGTTTGGGATGCAAACTGCTGAAGAAGCAGAAGCCTACGCCACACTTATAAGCCTACTATGCGCCACTGCAAAGGCCAAAAAGCGTGTCACAGCTAAAGAAAAGCCAATTGAAGGTTCGCCCAAATACGCCATGAGGTGCTTCCTGCTTTCCCTTGGGATGATAGGTGCTGAATACAAATCAGCAAGAAAAATTCTTCTTTCAAAACTGGATGGGAATTCAAGTTGGAAAAATGGCGCACCGACCAAAGAAGAGCCAGAAGCCACAGCAGCAAACGAAACCACCCACGCCGAGGCGGTATAAAGCCCATACTGCATAGGCCAGCTATATACTAACGGCTGGCTTGTGCTTGTTACACACAAAAACTCATTACTCAGCCCAAATGATTGTGTAGTATACGCCCCACAATTGACTTGCTTTTAATGCCCTCCTGAGTGATTAATGTATACAGCGGAAACGCAAACAAAACCCCCAAGGAGGAAACGAAAATGATAGCAATCATGAAAAGGGTAACGGTAGACAACCACAATGAAGACTTGGTAGCCTTCGCACAAACGATTGATTTCACCCAACTTTTTGAACACACAAAAGAGTTTGCAAAAGTAGACTGCACCTTCTACCAGCCGGAAATAATCACCATCCGAGGCAATGTACACATCAGCTTCATGTCAGCCGATATAGCAGACCAAACCGGGGCATTCGCAGCGATACTCAAAAGTTGCAACCTTTCCAGCTTCAGCAATAGCGTTTTCAAAGATAAGGAAACCGGCGAACTTGGATACTGGGTGCAGGTGCATATGCAATACGAGCATAAGGGCGGCGGTTCAAACGGCATGGAAGTAACAACCGCACGATATACCAAAAAAAGTGGATGGACATTCAGAAACGCTGGGCAACACTAAAGGGAGGGTGGAGCATATGAAAAACGAAAAAGCATTAGCCGAATTCATGGCAAGAGTAGCAGAGGCAAATACCCTGCTCGGAGAACTTACCAGCTTTATGGAAAACCACATGGAAACAAACTCCGATGATATAAACTGGGGAGATGTTGGGAACGCAGAGTACATTGTCGGACAATTAACGGAACTCACCGATTGGGCTTTCAAGCGCGGCGAATACGAATAATAAGAAAAACTACAACTGAGGAGCAGCCCCTGCGGGGCTATGCCTCGTACAGATATATTTACATAGACCCTCTTGGCGGTCTTTTTTTATTTTCTTGAAAGGGCTGATTAATATGGCGAACCAACGGTATCAAGTTGTTGAATCGAAGCCTGTTTCCCCTAGCAAAAACCTTTGTGAAGTTTTCATCGAAGATGCGGCCACACTTGATGAAATCCCAGAACAAATAAGCAGTGCGTTAGCCGTAGGAAGCGTAGCCTATACAAAGATATTCGATATTTATTTCTTCACAACCAACGGATGGGAGTTGAGCGGATAATGGATGTGGTGGCTATAGGTGCGGCACTGCAAAAAGCTAAAGCCTACACTGATTCGGTTGCCTTGAACGGCGTGTCTGTTAGAATCCCTATGATAGACCTACGAAACAACCACTGGTTAATATTCGACCCAATGCTAAACGCTTATGTGGACACAGGCGTTCCGGCAGACGGCGGTGCAGCAGATTTAAGTCACATCCTTATAGATATAGCAGAATTGCAGAATGATGTATCCTCATTAAAATTAACAGATGAAGTTCTTTTGCAACTTATTAACGACTTGCAGTTGCAAATTGACAACCTGCCTAGCGACGATGTGGATTTAAGCGGTATTCTATCAGCTATCGCAACCTTGCAATTTGACCTTATTACATTGGAGGGCATAGTTGACGTAACGGAAATTGACATATCTGACCTTAAATCTAAACTCGACACTCTTGAAGAACTAATAGGTGACGGCTGCGACTTATCTAGCATACTGGCAGATATCCAAGTGCTACAAAGCGATTTCCAAACACTTGAAAATGATTTATCTTCCGAAATCACAAACAGAGAGCAAGCTATAACTGATAAGCAACAGCAGATTGCTGAATTGAACTCTACCTTGGGGAACGGACTTGCAGAACTTAACAGCGCACTACAGGAAACTAACCGGGTGTTATCGGGCAAGGTTACGCAGACATTAGAAAGCGATATAGTTCTAAACACAGTCATAAATGGCGAAACAGATATTCTAAAGGCACGGCTGGCATCAAGTGTTCCGCTCATTGGTGGCGGTTCATGGGTTAATGACACAAATGGAACGCTTGCTATATATGTTGGTGACAGGGATTCAGATACTGCAATTTTCAGAACAAAGACAACCAGCATTAGCGACGTGGGAAGCCCAGAAGCCCTTATAAATGCTTGGCAAGCGTGGCAAAGCCTAGACCCTATCAATAACACTTTACCATTTGAACAATGGATAGAAAATATAAAACTTGCTGGCGCATACGCCAAGTTAAACGGCGATAATAATTTCATTGGTAGCAATACATGGAACGGAAATGCATCATTCAATGGCAGTGTAGATATAGGCGGCGAAACTCCAGCGTTACGTTCTGACGGCTACTTATTCAGAATTTCACGCCTCGTCAATATTAATATTGCTTCTGGTGCAAAAGGAAATCTATTGCAAGGATTTGCTTTCCCGGACAACATTGAAAGAATGGCAAATACAACGGCTGACCAATGGGGTATAACACCAAATGGGGCATTAGTATTTAAAGCAATTGATGGTTATGTAAACTTAAATATTGATGTACGGTTATCTGGAACTATATCGGGCGTGGGGCCGGGCAACTTAGGCGAGTTCAGCATTGAACTGGTGCGCCCTGTTGCTGGTGTTGACACTGTTGCTTCAGAGCGAGGCATTATCGGAATGGGAACGTTAAATTCTAAAAGCATCTGCTTTGAAAGTTATACCCATACAGTTACAGACCCGTTTATTACCGATGGCGTTCGAATAGAACTTAATAACACAAGCGCAAGTGCGATTACAATAACAGGGATTACGGTTGTGATTAAAGGCACGAAGCACTAAATGATAGCTTACGCTATGTGTAAAAAGTAGGTGAGAGGTGATGCCGCGACAACGTAGTCCAGAGCGAGATAAGGCGCGAGAGCTGTATGTTCAAAGCAAAGGTGAACTTCAGCTAAATGAAATTGCCGACCGCTTGAATGTGTCGGAAGGCACAGTGCGAGGATGGAAAGCTAAAGATAATTGGGATATGAAATCAAGCGGAACGCCTAAGTCAAAAAAAAATACGGAGCGTTCCGAAAAAATACGGAGCGTTCCAAATGATAATAAGGAGCGTTCGGAACAGGGCAAAAATATCTCTACAAATAAATCCACTAAAAAATCTGCTTCAAAAATTGCGGAAAATACTGAAAGCGGCGCAACCGCCGAAACCAACTTAAAAAAACGAGGCGCACAGCCGGGTAATAAAAACGCTGCTGGAAATAAAGGAGGTTTAGGTGGTCCAATAAGAAATAAATTTGCTATAAAGACTCATGAATATGCAACAGTATTTTTCTCGGCAGATTTAATTGATGATGAAGAACGTGCCATATTAGATGCTGACTACGATAAATATGTCCAACAACTACTCTTAATTGATACACTCAAAATTCGTGAAAAGCGCATATTACAGGAAATCCGCAAAGTAAAAGAAACACCTGGTGGCATGATTATTGATAGTGTAACAAAGCAAAAAGGCTCGAATACAACCTCGTATATCAACCGCAACAAATCAGGTGAGGCATGGGATGGCAATAGCACCACCGAAGCAGTGGACACGGCTACCCATGTTGCAGAGCCAGAGTTGAAGCGACGTATGCAATTAGATGAAGCACTTGGGCGCACACAAAAGAGTTTGCAAAAAGCATTGGAGGTATGGCACAAGATGGAGAAGGATGACGAACGTGCCGAAATTGACCGCGCCAAGCTGAAACTCCAACGCCAGCGCATTAGCGGCCAGATTGACCTTGACGAGTTGATTGACGATGATGACCTTGGATTTGGACTTGACCTTGACCTTGACGAGTAGCAACGGTGTGCGCAGCGGGATATACGAATCCTTGGTGGGTAACTGGAAGTTCCCAGTCGGGGGTATATAAATAAGGTTCTGCTCGGCTCGCCGCCGCTCCACGGTTCCTTCCGGGGAAAATTTCCCCCTGTGGGTGCGCGAGGCGCAGGGCTTTTTTAGTTTTCAAAATTTTTTTTCCATTTCCTTTTTTTCCGGGAGGTTTTGCCCGTGGGCAATCAAGGCAAGATTTACACTCGCAAATCCATAGCCAAAGTGCTGACTATTTCCGAAAATCGGGTGAAACAGCTTACCAAAGAGGGCAAGATTGAGGAATTTTCACCGGGGTATTATAAATTGCTCCCGGCAGTGCAGGGATATATCGGTTATTTGCAGTCGTTGATTTCCGATGATGACCTATCCTCGGATTATAGCCAAGAGAAGGCACGGCTTACTCGCATTAAGCGAGAGGATGCCGAGTTGGATTTGCAAGTAAAGCGGAACGAGTTACACCACGCACATATCGTGGAGTTTATCGTGACGAACTATATTCTGGCGTTCAAAGCCAAGATGGAAACCATGCCGTTCAAGGTTCTGCCACTGCTAATGGCAATCCCCGAGGGTAGCGAAAAATCAGAGAACATCCTCGAAGTGCTGAAAAAATCAACATCCGATGCGCTACAAGAACTGGCCGCATACAATCCCGAAGATTTTACAGAGGGAAAATACAATTCCAGCTTGGATGAACCGGGTGAAGGTAAGGGCGAATGATGGAGCAGCGACCATATATTGAGCCTCACACAAACGAACTTTTCAAGAGAATATTTCGCCGCCTTCGACCGATTGATGATATGACTTTGGCTGAATGGGCAGATAAGTATAGACGGCTTCCTGCCGAAAGCAGTGCCGAACCCGGACGTTGGCAAACTTCAAGAACGCCATATTTGAAAAGAATTATGGAGTGCCTTACGGACGAGAAAGTCCGTGAAGTTGTCATGATGTCCTGTGTGCAAGTTGGGAAGTCGGAATTTTTATTGAACGCAATGGGGTATTATTCACACAAAAGACCAACATCAGTGCTGATGGTGCAACCTACTGTAAAAACTGGTGAACAATTTTCCAAAGAGCGTATAGCACCAACCATCAGAGACACACCTATTCTTCGCTCTATTTTCAGCCCGGAAAAAAGTCGTAGTGCAGCAAGCACAATTATGCAGAAAATGTACCCCGGCGGGTACTTGGCTATAGTTGGTGCAAACTCCCCATCGGCACTCGCTTCTCGCCCGGTTGAAGTTGTATTGGCTGATGAGGTTGACCGTTGGCCGGAAAGTGCAAAAGCAGAAGGTGATCCATTAACCATTGTTGAAAAACGGACATCAACTTATCCATTTACAAAAAAACTACTGAAAGTTTCCTCTCCGACCATAGACGGCATCAGTCGTATTCAGCATGAGTACGAGTTAGGTTCAAAGGAACAATGGAAACTTCCATGCCCTGCCTGTGGGGAGTTTCAAGAACTGCTATGGTCTGAAATCGTTTTCGGAAAAGATGAAGATGGGGTATTTGACGAAAAGCAAGAAGTTCTCTGTACATGTAAATCATGCGGAGAACTCAATAACGAATTTGCATGGAAAGCCGGAGAGGGCGAGTGGTTTGCAGAAAATGAAAACGAAACTGTAAAAAGTTTTCGCCTTAATGCACTCGTCAGTCCTTGGATGTCATGGCTTGCAATCGTCAAGGAATTCTGGAAGTCCAAAGGCGATAGCGAAATGATGAAGGTGTGGACGAATACTGTTCTTGGGCAGGTGTGGCTTGTTGACGGAGATTCCATTGATCCAGATTCACTATATAACCGCCGTATTGAATATAACGCTCTGGTGCCAGAAGGTGTTTTGGTGTTAACTGCCGGGGTAGACGTTCAAGATGACCGCTTTGAAATGGAAGTAGTTGGGTGGGGTGAAAATAAGGTAAGCTGGGGTATTGAATATAAAACCATTTATGGTGACACATCAGAACCCGACACATGGGAAAAACTTGATCAACATTTACTAAAAGCATACACATGCGAGGATGGATCAGTTATACCGCTTTCTACTGTGTGCATAGATAGTGGCGGTCACCGCACAACCGAAACATACCGCTTCTGTAAACCCCGTGAGATTCGAGGGGTATGGGCAATCAAAGGTAAAGGCGGCTCGGGCATGAGCATTGTGCATACTTACAATAAAACTAAGAAAGTAAAAAATCATCTGTTTACGATAGCTGTTGATGCTGCAAAAGCAAGGTTATTTTCTCGCCTTGCCGAAAAAGATACAAAAAAAGCTGGGTACTGTCACTTTCCGACGGATGATAATTACGACCGAGGCTATGATGAAAAATATTTCGAGGGTTTAACTTCCGAAGTAAAGATTGTTAAACTGGTTATGGGTAAGCCTAAAACAGAATGGAAATTAAAGTCTGGCGCACGAAATGAGCCGCTTGACATCCGTGTTTATAACATTGCTGCTATTGAAATATTAAACCCAAATTTTGAAGAAGTGAAGAATCGCAAGACGGCAGGGCAAAAAAGACCTGCAAGGAGGCGCGGTGCTGTCAGAACGAGAGGTGACGAATGATTACCCGGCAAGATGAACTACACAATGCAAGAGAAATGTTAAAGGGCTGGATGTTGGCAGAAATGGCTGTTATGTCCGGGCAAGATTACACCATAGGTTCACGCCGTTTAAGGCGCGCTGATTTGCTGGATATTGCACAACGGATTAAATATTGGAAAGCCGAAGTTGACCGCTTGGAAGGGCGTTCCCGTATTCGTGTGCAGCAAGTTATTCCAAGGGATACTTAGGGGGTGGTTGCTAAATGAAACGAAGCGCAAGAACGCCAAGTAAGCTAGATAAGGCAATCGCTAAAGTAGCCCCACAGTATGCATTAAAAAGAGAACTTGCCCGTCAGCGTTTGGAGTTTATAAATTCCGGCTATTCACATCACGGCGCAAACATACAGAAAAAATCAATGCTTGGATGGGATAGTGGCAGTAACTCCCCTTCCGAAGATATAAACGACAACCTTTCCAAATTGCGTGAGCGTTCCCGTGACCTTTATATGGGTGGTGCGAATATTGCAACAGGGGGTATAAAGACAACTCGAACAAATACAGTTGGATATGGACTTATGCTTAAGCCCTCCATAGACGGTGATTTCCTTAAATTGTCTGATGCCGAGGTTGAGGAGTGGGAAAAATCCATTGTTAGGGAGTTTGAGTATTTTGCAAATTCCGTAAACTGTGACCGCCTCCGGCTTAACAACTTTTATGAATTGCAACAACTAGCTTTTATAAGCACATTGATGTCGGGAGATGTGTTTGTTCTGCTTCCTTACAAAAGTAGGAAAGGATTCTTATATGACCTGCGCATACAGCTTGTGGAGAGTGACCGTGTTGCAACTCCACCAGACAATGAAGGAGATGAAAGCATAAGCCAAGGCGTGGAAACCAAAAACAGCGAGATTGTTGCCTATCATATTGCAAATAATTTTCCCGGCTCCGAAGCAGATGATGGCACATACAAACGGGTTTCTGTTTTTGGTTCTGCGACAGGACGGCGTAATATACTCCACTTGATGGAATCGGAACGCCCAGACCAAACAAGAGGAATCCCGATATTATCCCCAGTCATAGAGAGTTTACGGCAGCTTGGAAAATATACAGAAGCTGAACTGAGTGCCGCTGTAGTCAGTGGTTTGGTTGCCATTTCTGTAACAATGGATATACCCGAAACTGCCATGGGTGAAGGGATTCCCAAGGAGCAACAGATTGATGCTGAAAATCCGTATACTTACGAAATGGGGCCGGGATCAATAAATTATATGGGGCCGGGTGAGAAATTCGACATTCAAAGTCCCGGCAGACCTAACGTAGCCTTTGATGGATTCGTTAATGCAATTTTGCGGCAGATAGGCTCGGCACTGGAAATTCCGTATGAACTGTTGATTAAACATTTCAGCGCATCGTACAGCGCGAGCCGTGCCGCATTATTGGAAGCATGGAAGATGTTTAGAATGCGGCGCAAGTGGTTTGCTAATGATTTCTGCCAGCCTATTTATGAAGAATGGCTTGCGGAGGCTGTTGCCAAAGGACGTATATATGCCCCAGGCTTTTTTGATGACCCTATTATCAGAGCGGCCTATTGTAAAGCAGAATGGCATGGTCCCTCACAGGGGCAAATAGACCCCCTTCGAGAAGTGACTGCCGCAATTAGACGGATAGAAGCAGAAATAAGCACAAGGGAGCGTGAGGCCGCCGAAATGACTGGCACGGACTTCAATGTGAACCATAGACAGCGAGTGAAAGAGGAAACTATGCGCAAGGAACTTCTTGCAATTATGGAAACTGGAGGAGGTAGTTAATGGATATTACTACAACGGTTTATAATGCCGCAAATTTATTCTCCTTCGCAATGGTACTGGTTAATTCTATTCTCTGCTTTGCCCTATTAGGAATAATACTCAATGTCATAAAAACAGGATTAGAACTGTACGACTATTTTAGGGCAAGGCGAAAAATATCAAGGGGTTACGGCGCACGGCGATTGATAGCTTTGGCCGCCTTAGATAAGGACGGTGATGATAATGAAAAAGCCCGGTAATGACGTGCCGTTCTGGGAATTTAAGAATAGCACAGAGAGCGACACCGGCGAAGCTACGCTGTATATATATGGTGATATTGTGACTTATGATATGGGAAATTGGAATTTTCCTGATGATGTCGTTCCCAACAAATTTAAGGATGAACTTAATAATTTGGGTGACGTAAGCACAATCAACGTGCGGATTAATAGCGGAGGCGGCAGTGTATTTGCGGCATATGCCATTATGAATCTGCTAAAATCGCACAAGGCACAGATTATTGTCCATATTGATGGGATAGCCGCAAGCGCAGCAACACTTATTGCTATGGCTGGTGATAAAATCATATCGGCATTGGGTTCTGTGTTTATGGTTCATTTGCCGTCAACATGGGCATGGGGCAATTCAATAGAAATCCAAAAGACGATAGACGCACTAAAAACCATTACAAATTCAATGGTTGATGTCTACCATAAAAAAACTAAAATACCAAAAGCGGATTTGATGCGGATGGTAGAAGCTGACACATGGCTTACCGGCATAGAAGCCAAAGAAAAAGGCTTCGTGGACGAGGTTGAGGAAATGGAGGTCGAGGCTTATCTCAGTGAAGATAAGACAACGGCCTTTTTTAATGGCTTAAATATTGACCTCGACAATTTTCACAACAAAGAGCGGTTTGTGGCTATGCTCCCGACAAAGCCAACAATTAAGCCCCAGGAACCGCAGAATAAACCGCAAGAACCACAAAATAAAAAGGAGGACACCGTAATGAATCTTGCTGAGTTAAAAGCAAATCATCCAGAGATCTACAACGCCGCAGTGCAAGAAGGCATAGCACAAGCAACATCTTCTGAGGCACTTGAAAATGCCCGTACCGAAGGTATCAAAGCCGAGAGAGCGAGAATCCAAGCAATTGATAATATCGCCTTATCCGGCATGGAAGCCATAACAAATAAGGCAAAATTTGAAACAGGAATTTCTGCCGAGGCTTATGCAATGGAAGTTCTCGCTTCCCAAAAACAAAAGGGCATCACTTATTTAAACAATGCACATGCAGATGCAACAGAACTTGACGATGTGCCGACCGCAAGCACACCGCAGACCGATGAGGCAGAAGAAGCAGACCTCTTGGCTTGTGCTGCTGATGTTGCAAAGACCATTAGAAGATAGGAGGACTCGCAATGGCTACAGTAGGTACTTTTAAGCCGGACGGACTTATTGCCGGTGATTTTCCAACCGAAGTCCAAGAAATATCAATTACTGGTCCCGCTGAAATAAAGCGTGGCGATGTGTTGGGTGCAACAGATGACGGAAATTATATCCTTGTGGATTCCACCGCCACTGATGGCTCGCAGTCTGTTGTTGGTATTGCCTGCGATGATGTAGTAGTTGAAGATGGCACAACAGCCGTTTCAAGTATGTACATTAAAGGTGAATACAACCGTAGATTTTTGCGTTTTGGCGGCACGGACACAGTAGAAACACACATTCGCCGTATGACTGACATCAGCTTGATTGTCAGAGGCACAAGAATATAGGAGGAGATAACCTATGGCTACAAACATATATGATCCACAATTCATGATTAAAATGCTTAAGCAAACGCCGCCTTTGCCAACATTCATTAAAGATACATTTTTCCCGCGCATACGGACTTTCCCAACATTGGCCGTTAAGTTTGATGTAAAAAAGGGCGGCATGGCAATGGCTCCCTTTGTTTCAAGGCGTATAGGAAGTAAAGTCTTAGAACGAGGCGGCTTCTCAACCAAGTCTTACGAGCCTCCACTTGTTGCACCGAGACGAGTGTTGACAACGGATGACATAGCCGTTCGCTTACCCGGTGAGCCTATCTATAATGGGTATCATCCCAATCGCAGACGTGCAGAACTGCTCCAAACAGATTTAATGGAATTGGATGAAGCAATCACCCGCCGTGAGGAATGGATGTGTACGCAGGTTATGTTCAATGCGGAAATCCCCGTCATTGGCGAGGGTGTTGCCGAAACGATAGAATTTGAGTTCGATAACATGACGGTTGTAGATATTCCGTGGTCAGACCTAGTTAATTCCCGGCCTATTATCGACCTCAAAAATGCAAGGGATCGAGCAGGTCGTTCCGGGTTCACGGCAACAATGGCCATTGGTGATAGCGAAACTATGTGGGATTTGGTCAACAATACCACTGTAAAGGAATTGCTTGATAACACCCGTTTTGAAATGGGCATTATAAAGCCGGAACTTCTGCAAAACGGTGCAATGTACTGGGGATTCCTGCGTGTGGCAAATCTGCACCTGTATTCTTATGAAGGCGTGTATGCTGATAATGACAATGAAAACCCAGAGTTCCCCGGAATAAGGCCAGAAGACAAAGGCTTCGAGCCTGCTGTTTATCCGCTTGTGCCTAAAGGCAAAGTAGTTGTAGCACCTGCCGCCAATTTCCCCGGTGAAATGCTCTACGCAGTAATTCACGACCTGCAAATCGGTAGCTTTGCGAGAGCCAGAGTTCCTAAACAATGGGAGCAACAAGAGCCGTCTGAAAGATATATTAAACTTTCTTCTTCTCCGCTTCCCTGTCCAAAGAGCCTTGATGCGTGGGCTATTCTTGATGTGTATGGAGGTACGCCCTGATGAAAAGCTATCTTGTAGTAAAGCGGGTTAATTTGTTGGTAGGCAACAAGACCTACCGCAAAGATGCAATTATAACCGCTGAAATGGTTGGAGAGGATAGGATCAGCCGTTACTTAGCGAGAGGGTATATAAAGGCAGTAGGGACTTCTCCCATTTTGGAACAGCCCGAAGTTAATAATCTGCCGTTCTATATTACCGCCGAAGATTACCTGCCTCCACAAGAAGTTAATAAACTTTTGCGCCCTGACCTTATGGCATACGCCGACCATATTGGTGTAGAGTATAAAGCAAATATCCCGACAAAACGCTTGCAAACCCTTGTAAATAAATTCATTGATGAATTTGAAGACGAGGATGATTCTGGCGATGGTGTGGATGATGATACTGACATCCCGAATAACGGCGCAGATGACTCCAACAAGGAAGACGAAAGCGGCAAAGACGGTGCTTAGTTTTCAAGGTCAAGCCCCAAACCTCACATTCCAAGACCAGCAAATGAAGGACATTCATGATGTCTTTTTTAATTTTGCCGCAAAGGAATTCGTTACCGTCCACAAAATCCAAGGCATAAGAGGCATTGTATCAGAAGCCTTTGACTGCGAGGTTGTTGTTGACAGCGAGAGGTATTTCCAACGCATGATCCGGGATAAAGTTGAGGGTGTTAGCTTAAACGGACTTGTGTTCTTTATCCCGAAGTGTGAATGGATAGAGAGGTTTAAGCATATCCCCAAGGTAGAATCTACTCTCAAATTTGACGGCAAACAGTATCTGGTATCTGCCGTAGCTGAAGAGATGGGCGTGTTGGAGTTTACCCTGGAAGCTGTAAGGGGGCGGTAACAGTGGCAGAAGCAATCACTCTCAATATTGACACCCAAGGCAGTATTGATGAAGCTGTACATGCTTTGAGAAGTGTTCGTGGCGGTGCAAACAACGCAATCGCCAGAGCGTTGAACAGAACCGTTGGTACAATCAAAGATACTGCCGCAACGGAGGTGTCGCAAACATTCTCTAATGTCGGAGCAGACTCCGTAGAGAGCGGTATGCGGGTATCCAGAGCAACAGCATCCAAGCCAAGTGTAACTGTTACTCGTAAGAGTCCGAGGTGGCAAGCCAGACGTTTCCCCACAATAGACAACACAAATCCCGGTGTCCGAGGTGGTGCGCCTGTGGGTATACGTCCTCGAAAAAGCGGAAGCCGAATGATGCTTGATGCCGAGGGAAACCAAAGTAAAGCATTTATGGTTAGAAATATAAACGGAACAGTAGACAGAGGCTCTGGTGTGTATCGACGTATTGGAAACCACCGTGACCGCCTAACCCTTGCAAGAGGCTTGAGTGTGCCGGATATGCTTAGTGAGTATGATGTACGAAGTGCGGTTGAAGAAAGGGCAGCGGCACGGCTTCAGCTTGAACTTGACCGTGAAATCCAAACCCTTCTTAAAAGTAAGGGAGCGCAATCATGATTACTACAGTAACCTTACATGATGGCATATGCAATTTCTTGGAAAAAGCAGTTGCCTCACGATTCACATTAAAAACAGTTGATATAAATGGGAACAAATCGTTTAAGAATCCTCAAGTCATACGCTCCGGCTTCCTTTTGCCTAAGAGTATTGACGGCGAGGACGGCGAAGACGAGGAGTTCCCTTTTATATTACCTCGGCTACGCCGTGTAGAAAACGTAAAAAACGAAAGGCAGAGCCTCGCTACTTTGGATGTGCTTTTCGGAGTTTATGACCCAGGCAACTATGATGATAACGGGAAATTGGTAGATGACGGTAGCGGGTATCGTGACCTTTGGAACCTTATAGAAGCTACTCGGCAAGCCATTTTTGCCACTATGACAATCGACAAAAAATATAGGGTAGTGGAGGATTTCTTTGAGGCAGATATGCTTCCAGAGCAAATATACCCGTATTGGGAGGGCTGGTGTCGCACAAAATGGCACATTGTCTATCCACGGCCTCAATTGGAAGAACACCTATTTTAGCAGGAAGGAGCAAGGCTAATGAGCAAAAAAGCAGAAAGTGCCGCCAAAACCGATGCGGTGAACGAATCCAGTGTCGCAACCAAGCAAACGCTGGGGCAGAAACTTGAAGCCGAAAAGCGTCAGAATAAAGAACGCCGCCAGAAGGCACGGCAAGCGGCCAAGGTTAGAGGTAAGAAACGCCTAATTTACTCTGGTCCATATATACCCGGCGGAGCGTTGATTACTGGAGGAATCTACATGGAGATTCCCGAAACACTAAAAGACACTATCGACAAACTTCCAGAACTTAAGGAATTGTTTGTGGAGGATAAAGATTACCCGGATTTCAAGAATTCTCTGGTAATCCAAGGAAGCGAACCGTACAGACTCTATCACTATGTAGCCCAATCCATACGCAAGGGGGTTTTGAAGAATGGCAGCAAATAGACGTGGCATTTTTATCTCGGAAGATGATACCCCTATAGTTCCACCCGTGAGAGTGAATGCAAGTTTGCCCGTGGCTTTTGTAACAGCACCTATCCATCTTAGCGAAGACCCTTACAACATAACTAATAAGCCTCAACTACTACACACCAATGGGCAGGCACGTAGAGCATTCGGCTTTAGCATGAGGCCAGACATTTGGGATAACTACACTGCACCACAAGTGATTTTTTCCCAATTTAATTTGTTTGGTGTAGCACCCTTGATTATGATCAACGTACTTGACCCGGATATTCATTCGGTGGACGAAACAGGAGCAGAAGTCACACTCAGCAGGTTCTCTGGGGTGCTGCAAGTTGATGGTGTGTTAATTGATACCGTTGAAGTAGACGGCTTTGAAGAGGACACCCACTACACCCTTGCTTTTAACCGTGATGGTCTTGTTGTCATTAATGCCAAGCCAGGCGTAACAGGCGGCATAACGGAAACTCAAACCATCACTGTATCTTATACCAGACTCGCACCTGAAATGGTGGACGAATACGACATTCTTGGCGGCGTTGACATCAATACTGATAAAAATTTAGGGCTAGAGATTATTGATGACATTTATTCGCTCTTTAGGATGGTTCCAGGGCAAATACTAGCACCTAAATGGTCTGGAAATCCTGTTGTGGCCGCCGTGATGGAAACCAAGGGGAACAATATCAACGGCCATTTTCGCTGTATAACTCTAAACGACATGCCCACAATGATTAGCAATGGGGGCGGAGATTTAATTCCACACAGATATCAAAACATCCCTGCATGGAAGAACATTAACAACTATGTATCTACCCGGCAAATAAATCTCTATCCTATGCTACGTCTTGGGAATCAGAAATACTATTACTCATCCCAGATGGCAGGGCTTATAGGGAGAACAGATTTTGACAATGGGGATGTTCCCTATGAGTCACCATCCAACAATAATCTTCGGATAAACGGTCTCTGCTATGAAAATGGCGATGAAATTATCCTTAACAATCTAAAAGCCACTTTCCTCGCAAACAATGGAATTACGGCAGCCGTCAATTTTACAAACGGCTGGGTAGCGTGGGGCAACCGCACTGGAGCATTCCCAGGCACAACAGATGTTAAGGACGTTTTCATTCCAATTAGGCGCATGTTTGACTGGATAGGCAATACTCTCGTCCTTACCCATTTTGTCAGAGTGGACGCACCAATAAGCCGCAGACTCAGAGACACTATTATTGACAGTGGAAACATATGGCTTAATGGTCTGGCCGCACGGGGCTTCATTCTCGGTGGCCGCATAGAACCACTACAGGAAGAGGATAATCCACTGACCGATTTGCTGGACGGCATATTGCGATTCAGAGTAAGGGTTTCTCCTCCCCCTCCATTCGAACAAGGCGAATTTATACTGCAATATGACCCAGATTATCTGTTGACGCTGTTCAGCTAGAAAGGAGTAACTCATGGCGATACCCGATAAATTAACAAATTTTATCTGCTATGACGCAGGTAACGAAATGCTGGGGATTGTGGATGTTACCCTTCCCAATCTCAACTATATGACCGAAAGCATGAGCGGGGCTGGCATTGCCGGAGAGATTGATTCACCAACAAAGGGGCATTTCCAATCTCTTACAACAACAATTAACTGGCGTACTCTTTTTGCGGATAATGTTGTTTATTCTGCCCCAGAAACATACCACTTTGCTTTCATGGGCAACGTCCAGTTTTATGACGAAGGTAGCGGCGAGTATAGGGATACAGGTATAAAAGTTGTGATGCGCTGTATTCCTAAAAATGTAACTCTCGGCAACCTTGGAGTTGCTGCCCAAATGGGAACCAGCGTAGAATACGAGATTATTTATCTCCTGCTTTCCGTAGCCGGAAGGGCAAAGGTAGAGATTGATAAACTCAACTTCATATGCACAATCAACGGAACTGATTACATGGACGAAGTTCGCCGTAATATCGGCAGAGACTAGGAGGACATTATGGAACAGTATGTATTGAAAAAGCCCATTACCACTGCTGGCGGTGAGCAACTCACCGAAATCACCTTAAACTTGGAAGATTTGTCGGTGGTGGACTTAGAGAACTGCGAAAAACAGGCCAAGGCATTACTCGGCAAAAAGAAGGGAATGCCGGTACCGGAAACCAATAAAACATATCTTTCCTGTGTGGCCGCCAAAGCATCGGGGCTGAAACTGAATGATATCCGCTCGTTTGGCGCACAGGATTATACCCAAGTGTGCCTTTTAGTGCAGGATTTTTTGCTGGATGGGGAATCGGAGGAAGAGGAGACGGAGGGCGAGGGCAAGCAAACCCAAAAGTCTGGGAAAATAGAGACTTCGAATCCGAAACAGACGGGGAGCGGGAAACCCCCTTCCTCGACGGAATAAGGGAGGACTTAAAAGAACTCCTTCGTGGCATTATGCTCTTAGCTGTGGGTACAAATAACAGTACGCAATACTGTAAAACCCTCCCCTTATCGGAGTTACATCAGGAAATGGAACTATATGCAGATTACGTTGAAGAGCGAAATAGAGCCATAAAAAACCAGCGCAATCAAAAACGATAGAGGGGAGGGTTTGCCATGGCTGGCGGTAAATCTAAGGCGTATAAAATAGCCTTCAAGTTAGATGCCATGTTAGGTAGTGGCTTTGGCAAAACCTTTGAAGAAGCTGAGAATCGTTTTGCCAGGATTGGTGACAAAATATCAAGTGTTGGCAAAGGGCTAACAATGGGTGTAACAATGCCATTGTTGGGTATCGGCGTAGCTGCACTTGCAATTGGTGCAGATTATGATAACTCTTTAGGTAAAATACAGGCTCGAACGGAAATGACCGCTTATGAGGTCAACGAACTTAGCGATTCATTTAGGGCTATGGCCGTGTCTGGGGATTATGGCATATTTAGTGCGCGGCAGATAGCCGAAGCCTACGCCGATATTGCCGTTAGAGGCCAAGACGCAGCGTTCGGTACAGAAATTATGCGAACGTCTATGGTATTGGCTACTGCCGTTGGTGATGATTTAGGAAATACGGCGTACTTCCTTGGAAATTATCTCTTGAAGGTAGGTAAGGACGCAAGTTATGCAGAGAAATACATCAATCTCTTTGCGGCCACGAATCAACGAACGGGTATAGGGCTTAACACACTACAAGACTATTTGTTTAGGGCAAATGCTTCCTTGAACGCAGCGGGTATATCTGGTACAGAGGCCACAGCAGTTTTCGGGCAGTTATATCAAGCCGGGGTACGAGGGGCTAATGCCTACAGCGGATTCCAACAAGCGATTGAAACCATGTTGCTTCCGACAGCAGCCCAAACAGATGCATTTCGGCGGCTGGGAATATCCACAGACAGCCTTGAATGGCAATCGAAAAGCACAATGGATCAACTTTTCGCTTTGGGTGATGCCCTTGAGGGCGTAACTGACGGTACGGAACGGTTAGACCTTATGTCTACTCTCTTTACCCAGCAAAGTGCTAGAGCCTTTGCCGATGAACTGTTTAATCAGCGTGACGGCTTACGGGAACTTATTCCCGAATTATATGAAACCGCAAGTGCTGTAGATGGCACAGGCACTGCTTTCCAAATGGCAGCGATACAACAAGAGGGAATGTCCGGCTCTGTTCAGCAGTTGAAGAATTCCTTAGAGGAAATAATGCTCCAAATAAGTGAACATCTGCTCCCACATGCCATAGGGTTTGTTGATTTCATTGGGGTATGGATAAATCGCTTTGCAAGCCTTGATAAAGGAACTCAACGAATTGTTATTACCTTGGGCTTAGTTGCCGCCGCCGCTGGGCCGATGCTGATGGTGACAGGTAAGATTGTAAAAACCGTTGGTGCGGCTCATGCTGCATACAAGACGTTCAAAAACACCTTGCTGGCTGTAAAAACAGCGACACAACTTGCAACAGCCGCACAAGTGGCGAAAACAAAAGCTACAGGATTTAATACTTTAGCGGCTAATGCAGATAAAGCGGCATCAGCGGCGAGAAAGGCTGCGACTGCCGCAGAAACAAAAGCAGTGCGGATGGCTGAAAAGGCCGAGATGTTAAGAGTAACCACAGGTGCAAAAAGTGCTAAAACAATGGCAGCAGTAGCACAAGCTGAACATTTAAGAACTGTTGCCACCACTAAAGCGAGTATAGCAAACCAGAGAACAGCCGCTGCTGAAACAGCAAGAGCAATGGCAACCAAGGCAAACACAGCGGCATTAACTGCTGACACAACGGCAACCAAGGCGAACACTCTTGCAACCAGTAAACTTGGCAAAGCATATGCGCTCTCGCTAAAAGCAAAAGCTGCATCTGCGACGGCACTTAAAGCCAAGAGTGTTGCTCTTGCGGCTACAGCTACTGGCAGTGGCGTTCTTGCCTTAGCCACAAAAGGTCTTTCTGTTGCGTTCAAGGTTATGTCCATTGCAATTATGAAAATTCCTGTCTTTGGATGGATTCTTGCCGCAGTTGCTGGTGTGATTGCGATTGTAGGCGTATTAATAACTTTGTTTAGACGTGTGGGCGCTGAGTATCAAGCCGTAGGTAAGGAGGTTGAAGCACTTGCAGACCGACAGTTACAATTAACTGATTCGGCAGCAAATTCCGCAGATGAGTTTATGAGGAATGCTCGCATAATGCAGGAGTACGGCTCACAACTTGATTCTGTGGCAGACCGGACTGAACATTTGGCAAATATGCAGGCGGCCAATCTTTCTGAAAAGACACGGCTTAACAGAGAGGCAATTGAACTCGACCTTGAACTCCAAGATGTCTATACACGGCGCATGGAAATATACGACCAGTTAAACGATGGTTCACGCCGCCGCCGAGCAGACACCCGTGCTTTGGAAGCAGCACTTGAAGATATAATCGCTGTCGAAAATGGATACAGGGCGGCACTTGAAGCAAATGAACATCAACAAGGTGCAGTCAATGCCCTCTACCTAGAAAATATCCGTGCATTAGATGAAATCAGCCGTGCGCAACAACAAGCTGCCATTGAAACGTATGGTTTGGAAATGGCTATGCGCCGACAAGCGTTCACTGCTGAAGAATGGGCAAATGCACAAGGTGAAGCATTAGACAGAATGAATCGCTCATTCGAAACATACAAGCGATTGACCACTAACGTGTTTCAAACGGTTACTGAAAATGTAGCAGTTTCTGTTGGCGATATGACCTCAAATTTATTGCAAAATGCTGCACAAGTCGAAGAGTGGAGCATAAACATGGCGAAACTCACAGAGCGCGGCTTAGACGAGGGCTTGATTGAACAACTTCGGCAAGCGGGACCAGAAGCCGCCGCTACAGTGCGCGAATTGGTAAATGCCGCAGATTACGAACTTGATGCTCTTAATGCTGCATTTGAACACTCAACGTATATAGCCATGGAATCCATGAAACGTGAACTTGATCCAGAAGGTATTGCACAATCTGCCGAGGAACTTATTGATAATCTTGCCATTACAATCCTTGAAAACCAAGCAATGGAACACGCTTTAATCGCCAAGGTAAACAGCGGATTTGACTCCTTCAGCAGTGCGATAGAACACGCTGGATTTGACTCCGCTGGATATGAAATTCCTAATGGCGCAGCACAAGGCATGTTGAGAGGCAGTAGCGTTTTATGTAATGCAGCACAACAGATTATCAACGATGCACTGGCAACCATGAGAAGAGCGGCAGAAATCAACTCTCCATCCAGAGCGACATTTAAGATGTTCGGCTACATTATGGATGGTGGAATTGACGGCATGTATTCCAAGTATGATGAAATGATGGTAGTTAGCGAAGACATTATGGATGGTCTTGCCGATACTATGTATCACAAGGCTGGCATTGTTGAAACAGCCTGCAAGAAAATTTCTATGCTTATTGCAAAAGGCTTGTATGTAAAACCGCAGGATATAAAAGTAAATGCTTCTTTAGCTGATACTGAATTATCTGACTCCATGGACATAGGGGCGCATTTCATTGAGGATATGGCAATGGGTATGCGCTCCAAAGTCGGGATAATTGAAGCCACATGCAAGAATATCGCAAAGCTAATGGCTGATAATTTACATGTTTCCCCCAGCATTACTGACATTAAGTCTGTGGAATATAAAATTCCTCATAGCGCAAAACAAAGCGATACAGGCTTTGAAATATTCGGGCAAATCATGGACGGTGGCATAAACGGCATGAACTCCAAGTATGGGGAAATGATGAAAGTTGCCGAGGACATCATGGATGGTCTAGCTGATACCATGTATGGCAAGGCCGGAAATGTAGAAAGAGCCTGTAAGAAAATTTCAAAGATAATAGCAAAAAACCTACACAACGAAACTCCAGACTTTGGTTCCGCAGGATTGGAACTCTCCCATGATGCTTCTAATATTATTCCATTCCCAGCGGTATCAAATGCACATTCAGCCCAAAACAGCTTCAGCCGTTATAATCATTTAAATGATGACAACAGCGATACATTTTCATCTTCAAATCCTGTTGATGTAATAAAGCGGATGGGCGATTCTGCATATCACCAAAGCGGGGATGTGTCAGTCAATTACAATCCTGTTTATAACATTGAGGGTGGCGGGTTTAATATTGAAGACTTGAAGACCATGCTTAACCAACGTGACAGGGAGGGCGAAGCCAAACTGAAGCAATTAATCCTTCAAGTTGTGCGTGAAGAGGATTACAGAAATAGGAGGCTGGCAAATGCGTAATTATACAACCGTACAAGGCGATATGTGGGATAGTATCGCTCGTCAACTATATAACAACGAAGCCCTTATGCACATTCTCGTTGACGCAAACCCTCAATATCGCACTATTGCGGTTTTCCCTGCAAATTGCGTGTTAGCTGTACCAGAAGTCTCTAGGGAGGTTAGGGTAACTTGGCCTCCTTGGAGGGCTGGATAAATGCAACAAAAATAATGTGTAAAATATTTTCATTAACCCCATTGACAACACGTAATAATACGTATATAATGTATTTGGAGGTGAGGAAATGACAGCCAAAGAGTATAAACAAAAGCTAAAAAAAGCAGATAAGAAATGGTATTTCGTGCAAGGCACACGACATGAAATGGCAGTACACCCAGACAAGCCAGGACTGCAAATACCAATCCAAAGAGGAACAGGCGAAATTCCCACCGGTACATTAAACCAAATGCTAAAAGACGCAGGGCTTAAATAAGCCCTCGCCTTTGGCTACGTATAGAAAGGGGTGCTTTGTATGAAATATGTGTATAGTGCGATACTCTATGCAGATGATGGAAAAGTGAGCGTTACCGTGCCGGATTTGCCGGGTTGTCACACTTACGGAGAGGACGAGGCAGATGCTTTGTTTATGGCGCAAGATGCCATTGCTATGTGGTTGTGGAATGCTGAAAATACAGGCATGGCAATACCAAAAGCCTCAAAGAGTTTGGAAGCCAAACCGAATGAGCGAGTTACATTAATTGCCGCAGATACAAACGAATATCGCCGCCAGCACGACACAAGGGCTATTAAGAAAACGTTGTCAATACCAGCATGGCTAAACCATCAAGCCGAGGCAGCTAACGCTCCGTTTTCTCAGATATTGCAAGAAGGGTTGAAAGAGTATTTAGCCGTAAAGTAAAGATTACATTCCGATTAGAGCCGCTACAAGGCGGCTTTTTTCTTTGCCGCAAAGGTGGTGATGCTCGGTGGCGAAAGCAAGACGGGCAAAGGCAAGCATTCAATACAGAGGGCAGGACATCTCAAGGCATGTAACGAATTTTGTTTATACCGATAACTACGACCAGACGGATGATTTGCGGGTTTCCCTGTCCGACCGTGACAGACGCTGGATAAGTGATTTCTTTCCCGAAACAGGAGATACCCTGCAAGCCTCCATAGAAGTTTCTGATTGGAATAGCAACGGCGATAACCGCACAATAGACCTCGGCTCATTTGAAATTGACGATGTAACTTGGGATGGTGCTGTTTCAATAAGTGCAACCGCTGTTCCAATAACGGGCAGTGGGCGAAGCGAAAAGAAGCACGAAACATGGAAACAGGTTTCATTATCTGCAATAGCCGGGGATATATCCGGCAATGTAGGGGTTTCATTGGTTTATGATACCAATGTAGACCCCTTTTATGATGTAGCTGATCAAATCGACAAATCAGACCTTGAGTATTTGGAAGAACTCTGTAAATCCGATGGGCTTTGTCTGAAAGTTACAGACGGACAGCTAATTGTTTTTGAAGAAAGCAAGTACGAATCCGAGCCAGAAGTAACCACCATAATAAGGGGCAGCAGTAACATCATAGAGGAGCCAAGATTCAACCGCAGGGCAAAGGATGTATACAAAGCCTGTGAAATATCTCATTTTGACCCCAAGACGGATGAACTCTACACTGGATACTTTGAAGCCCCAAATGTGGGAGATGTCGGCCATGTGTTAACTCTTCGTGAGCATTTTAACGGCGAGGGTGATGATATAAGCCTTGACCGCAAAGCCAGAGCGCGTTGCCGGGAGAAAAACCGTAACGAGTGGACTTGCGACATAACTATGAAGGGTGACATCATTTATTTTTCTGGAACAAATGTAGAATACGAGGGATGGTATCGTTTTGATGGTAAGTACCACATAACAAATTGCACTCACACTATAGGTGACAACGGATATACAACTTCATTGCGTACTCGCCGTTGCTTGGAGGGATATTGATGCGTGATAAGCATAGCGATTTATTTCGTGTCGGCAAAGTATCATCAATTGATTACGAAAAATGTACGGCACAAGTTGTTTTTGAAGATAGGCACGACCTTGTTTCTGGTGACCTACACATTATTGTGCCACTGACATTGAAAGACCACGCCTATTACATGCCCGACTTAGAGGAACGGGTACTGTGTATTTTTGATCCTTCAGCACCGACAAAGGGCTATATTGTAGGCTCATTTTATGCCGATACCAGACTGCCGCCTATTCAAAACAAAGATAAGCGGTACATCAAATTTGAGGATGAAACTCTCATTGAATACGACCGAGATATCCACAAGTTAACCATCACGATTCCCGAAGCAAACCCGGAGGAAACATCAATTGATGTTACTACTGAAATTGACATAGATATCCTTTGTAATCGTGATATAAATGTTTATTCCGAGCGGGATGTTAGTATTTTTGCCGCACGGCACATAGAAGTTTACGCTCAAGGAGATATGAAAATCCATTGCGAAGGTGCAATGACCATTGATAGCGATACATCAATAAACATAAATGCGCCTATCGTGCATATTAATGACAAGTTTTAGGGGGCTGTAATTATGCCAGCAGCTTGCAGGATGGGTGATAACCATGGATGTGGTGCTGTAGATACTGGGGGAAGCCCTAATGTTTTTATTAACACTCTCGCCGCACATCGAGTAAGTGATGGAGATTCCCACGGCGGTACCCAGGCCGAGGGAAGTCCCAACGTATTTGTAAATAATCTGGCACTTGCGCGAGTGGGTGATAACAATGCCGGAGAGCCTATTCCTCCGTTTCATCCTCCAAATGGAGAAGCAACAGGTAGTCCGAACGTGAATATCAATAGTTAGGAGGTGACCGCCTATGCTCGGTGCAATAGGCTCAAGAAGCCTCAGTGATGTAATTCTTTTCGAAGTTTCATCTGAGAGAGTCTTGACATTTACTGATATGATCAGAAATAACAGCGTTCGATTTGCTACAAACAACACTTTATTGAAAAAGCCCATCAGCCAATATGTTGGCCCCAGCCTTGATAACATCAGTCTCAAAATTTTACTTGATGCACAGTATGGGGTAGACCCGCGGACGGAGTACGACAAGCTAATTCACATACAACGAGATGGGGATTTGGTTTCAATAATTATTGGAAAGACTGCCTTTGGCACATATAGGTGGAGGATTGCCGATTTAAGCATTCCTAAAGAACAAATAGATAACACTGGTTTTATTAGGCGGTCAGAAGTAACCGTTAGCTTTGAAGAATACGCAAGGGGGTAGTCATGAACAATATTTTTCACACACTTATGGGGATTGATTTACGCCAAATAAATATGTCTCCCCAGTCCGTGCATGAAGAAATTCTGCAAAATGTGATGATGCTTTTGCTCACAATACGAGGCACAGTACCCCTTGACCGTGAACTTGGACTAACAAACGACTTTATAGATGATCCTTCACCAAGGGGAATGATGCGATTCGCTATATTTGCATTGGAAACCATCCAAGACTACGAGCCAAGAGTAGAAGTGAGAGAAGTAGACTTCGCACCGCTACCAGATGAAGCTATGGATGGTCGATTATATCCGAGAGTGAAGGTGAGAATATTAGATGAATACCTTACTTGAAAATCTGCCAGACATAAATTTTGCCGAAAAAGACACGGAGTTAATAGCGGCAGAGGTTATTGCACGATTTGAGAAAGACACTGGCAGAACATTATTCCCCGGTGACCCGTGGCGGCAAGCCTTACTGACTGTTGTATATTTTCTTTCACTACAGAGAAGCAAAATAGACTTTACAGGTAAGCAAAATTTACTGGCGTTTTCCTCGGATGGCTTTATAGAGCATATTGGGGCTTTAGTTCTTGGCAAAAACCCACGGCTTGAACCAAGGCCAGCCATAACCACTCTTGAATTTACCATAAGCCAAGCAATGCCGAGTAATATCACCATTGCCGCAGGCACACGGGCTACACCGGGAAATAACCTGTATTTTGCTACAACAGAAGATGTGGAAATACCAGCGGGAGAATTTAGCATTGAAGCCCCTGCCGAATGCTCCCAAGTCGGTGAAATTGGAAACGGCTTTTTCCCCGGACAAATTAACCGTATCGTGGACTCATTCCCGTTCTTCTATAACGTGAGAAATACAACAATAACTCAAGGCGGTGCAAATGAAGAGGATTTAGAACCGTTTCGTGATCGGATAAGGATGGCTCCAGAAAGTTATTCCACAGCCGGCCCATATGGGGCATATGAGTTTTGGGCAAGGACAGCAAACCAACTTATTGTTGATGTAAGAGTCAAAACCCCAAGCCCTGGTGTGGTGGATGTTGTAACGCTATTGCGTAACGGCGAAATACCCAGCCAGTCCATATTGGATGAGGTTTACGCCGTACTTAGCCCAGACCATAGGCGGCCGCTTACAGACAAAGTAGTATCACGCGCTCCAGAACCTGTTGGATATCCAGTAAGGCTAACCTATTATATTTCCAGACAGAATGCAGCTATAGGTACAATCTTACAAGAACGTGCTGAAAAAGCCGTGGAGGATTACATTTTATGGCAAAAATCAGTCCTTGGTCGTGATATAACCCCTTCAACTTTGGTGGAGATGGTTAAATCTACAGGAGTAAAGCGAGTCGATATGGATAACATCCTGCCAGAGTTTAAGGTATTGCAATATTATGAAATCGGCGTGGCAAATGAGGACGAAATAGAGGTTGTATACGGGGGCTTAGAAGATGATTAACTTAGAAAATCTTCGGCTAGAAGATATTGCGCCAGATAGCATCAAGATACCTGATGTGCTGGCCTTTTTTAATGCCATAAACCCCGAATTACAACAAATAACCAAAGCTATCAGTGAAGCCCTTATTATGACTCGAATTGACGAGTTGCCGGAGGAAATTGTTGACCTGCTTGCGTGGCAATTGCACGTTGATTTCTATGAACCATTAGGGCTTGACCTCGACCGAAAACGAGCCTTAGTTAAAAATTCGCTGATATGGCACAGATATAAAGGCACGAAATACGCTCTTGAAAGCATGATTCGAACGCTATTTTTTGAAAACTTCTATATCGAAGAATGGTTTGAGTACGATGGTGAACCATACTTCTTTCGCCTTGTTTCTTGGGATTCCCTTAGAGAGAAAGAGCAGTATAACGACCTGATTCGTGCCATATACGAGTTGAAAAACGAACGTAGCTGGTTGGAGGGCATAACATTCCATCGGGAAGCCGAAGGAACTATCTATGTCGGTATGGCAGGAAAGCACACTCGCCATTTTGAGATTGATGGATATGCACCAGAAAGTAAGGTTGATGACATCACTACGCACTTTGGCATTGTAGGAAGGCATACTACAAAGTTTGAAGTAATCGGCACATACCCAGATAAATCTCAAACTGAACCACTAGATACATTCGTTGGATTTGCGGGAAGGCAAACCAGACATTTTACCGTAGATGGTGAAGGTGTGACTACTTATGTGCCTAATACCCAAATCAGTACCGGGATGTCGCATCGGCATATTTCAAAAACATTTATAAACTCGGAGGAGGTGGAAAATGGCTATATTTAGCGCAACAAAAGTAACCGCCCAAGGCCATGCCCTAATTGCAAAGGTGCTGGCAGGGGAAACAAACTTTAACTTCGACATTGTGCAGGCCGGTGACGGCGAGTTTGATGGTGATGTCATGGACTTAACCGAATTGGTGAGCCATAGACTTGACGGTCGCATTGTTGATGTGCGGGAAATGGGAACATTTACGGAGTTGGAATGCATCATCACAAATCAAAATCTTACGGCTTTTATGGAGTTTAGAGAATTTGGCATAAGAGCAGATGATCCAGACCTTGGAAGCATTCTCTTTGCTTATGCTAATGCCGGGGATAACGCAAGCCCCATGGGGCAATTCAACGGTGTATGGCTACAGGAAGAACGTTTTACAGTGCGTGTTTTTACTGCAAATGCCACGAATATTACCGCAACTATAGTAGCGTCAGCTTTTGCATCGGAAATCACATTTATCAATACTGGTACTGGGCTTATGGCTGAAAATCTACAAGAAGCAATCCGTGAGTTGGCGCAGATGTTTAACGCCCACATTGATGAAACGGTGTTTGCAAACGAGCCACATAAAATCCGTTTTAACGAAGACGCTGGAACGTTAGAGATTTATGACGGCTATAACTGGATGCAGGTTAGCGTAGGCGGTAATAGAAACAGTGCCGTTTTTGGTACTGCTCGTTTTGGTTCAGCCCGATTCGGCACATTATAATTTGAAGGGAGATAAAAAATTATGAGAGGATTACCCTCAAAAATTCAAACGCCGCAGGATTTAAGAAATCTACATGAACTGTGGCAAGATGCCACATGGCAAGCGACGAACGGCAAAATCGACACAGAACTCTTGATTGAAAAAATAGACTTCCTGTGTGACCAGCAGTTTTTCCATGTTCCAGTTATCAAAATTGACGGCGCAACTGTTACTACACGCTTTTTCCATGAGGTTGAAGTTGGCGGCGAAACAAACAACGGTATGACTGTTACCGCTGTTGAACATTTCACTCCACCAGATGATGTGATGGGTGACGAGGGTGAGGAAAGCGAAAGCCCGACCTGCACCAAAATTACTTTGTCAGCCGCATGGCCGGAGGGTGAGAAATTTATACACATCCAAAACTCATGTAATTGCTTGGTTTATAACGGGTTCAATATGGAAGAGGTACGCTCCATTCGTGAAACTTTGCAAAACTCATTACCAACGGAGGTGGCATAAATGGCTGAACTATTATTCAGAGATGGCCCCGCAGAAGACCCTTTATCTCTTATAACTGCGGCAAGAATAGCAGCATGTGCGGATATTGCCGCTCCTGTTAATGAATATTTGAGGGCAACACTTTCTTCTGGCACTGCGGCAAACGGTAATCAGCTTAGTATTGAAGGTGGCGTTGTTCTCCGTGTAGGTGATTTAGTATACCGTACACTTTCCACGAATATAGGGGCTGCACAACTTGACGTAGGTTCTGTGTTTGAACTTGGGCGCGACTACTATGTATACCTATGTGATGCGGCGGTATCCGGTGGAAGCGGTTCACCAACGTATCGAATATCCTTAAACTCCACCTTCCCATCGGGCTTTACTGCAAATAACTCCCGCAAAATAGGAGGCTTTCACTTCGGTCGTTGCCGCAGGATAAACAGCAACCTTGAACCGATAAACTCTGCTGGGGTGGTTTACGGCGCAGGGTGGGAAATCAACACCTATAACGGTATAGTTCCCCGAAGTGTATGGACGCTTAAGCATCGTCCAAAACGCCCCGGTGACCCGGAGGGCATGGTATACGCTGGCGGTGGTGACTGGGTAGATATTTATTTAGTAGGTCCCGGAGGTGTATCTGCTCATGGTGTAATGCCTTTAAGCGGCACGGAAGGTCATAATTATTTATCATTTGCTGATCTTGCGTTAAAGGTTGGTAAGAAGATGCTGTCATACAACCTTTGGCTTCGTTCTGCTTACGGTTCTCCCCAAGGTAATGATGCCGATAACCTTCACGCATGGACGCAGACTACAAACACAGGCCGTTCCCTTACTGGTGCAACAAACGCCACTGGTAATGCCACAGGAACAGATGCGAAACTACATGCTGTTTCTTCAATCGGTTGTGTGGACTGTGTGGGTAACCTATGGGAGTGGTTAGACCAAATTATGAAGAATGCGGATGGCGGTCGTGTATTCCGTGGCTCTACTGATCCTGCTGTGAATCCCTTTGTCTTTGCAACATGGGATGGTGGTCGTGCAGGGTTAGAAGCCCCGGCTACTGGTACAGGTCATGGACAAATCACTCGTACTGTAAATACAAACAATGCCCCGGTTGCTGGTTGGTACGCATGGGATCCGGTTTCCCCATTGGGTGATACTGTTGGTGGAAATCCCGACAACGGCGGTGTGTGGCAATGTTACGATTTGCAAATGACGGCTCTGCTTGCCGGTGCCAGGTGGGCTGCTGGTGCGCGGGCTGGGTGCCGTGCTTTGCACGCGACGTACAACGGGCTCTGGCGCGTTCTTGCGACCCGCGGCTCTCGCTTCGCTTGTGATTCCCTGTAATCTGCTTCCTGTTCCCTGCACCACCGTGCGATAGCACGGGGGTAAAATTTTTTGGGCTTTTTCGTATCGTATTTCGATACAAAATAACGGATTTTGATACGTTGTATCAAAGCCTATGGCAAACGCTTTTATAACGGATTATACTTTTCTGGAAAGGGGCGTTGTGCAAAGCATGGACGAGATGAAGGTCATTCAAAAAACTATTGATATGATTAAGTACGCATACTTAGCCCTTGCACAATTCCCCAAATCTGAAAAATATGCAATGGCCGCAGATATTAAGCGGTGTCTGGATCAGCTTCTGGAATTGGAAGTTGAAGCCCAAAAAAAATATTACAAGAAATCAACGTTACAAAATCTTGATGTGACTCTTGCAAAGGTTCGGGTTTATACCCGAATTGCACATGAACTCGGCTTCTTGCAGACCAAAAAATATGAACATTGGACTGCAATGAATGTTGAGATTGGTAAGATGATTGGCGGCTGGATAAAATCCCAAGCCGATAAATCATAGGGAACAGGTCATTGGCTCTGCTTGCCGGTGCCAGGTGGAATAATGGTGCGCGGGCTGGGTGCCGTGCTTTGAACGCGACGAACAACGGGCTCTGGAACGTTAATGCGAACAACGGCTCTCGCTTCGCTTTGTCTGTAAAGTCAGAAGTCGTAAACCTACTGGGTTTACTTCCAGTACACGGACAGTTAAAGGGATTTGTTTCCTTGCCCCGGTGACATGCCGAAGGCAAAAAATCTATGTAGCTGCGTATGCCAACAATAGGTATTTAACCGAACTTCGCAAAGCGCAGCATTTTTTTAGAAAAGGGGCAGGGGCATGGTGTTATTTCCGCGCCAAGGCGGTTTATATTGGTATGTTACAGACCTATGGGAATCATTTGTTGCCATGCCTGTTATGGTGGAGTATCGCAAAGGCTTAATTTTACCCTTCCAATTTATGGTCAAATTTGCGGCTTTAGATTTGGAAGAGTACACCGAACACGAATACACTGTATCCAGATTCTATTTGTACAGAACGCAAAAACAAGCACAAGGCATGGCAAAGATACTGAATGAGAGGCTGGTCGCATGAAGAGGTTAAAAAATTTATACCAACAAATATATGATTTTGAAACCCTTCTTTTTTCGTATAACAAGTCAAAGTATGGGCGGCGATATAGCGGCGAGGTTCTCACATATACAGCTAACTTGGAAGAAAACTTGATTGACACCCAAAATCACCTTATCCATAAGACATATGAAATTGGCAAGTACCGCCAGTTTTACGTGTATGACCCTAAGAAACGCTTGATAATGGCTCTGCCATTTCGTGACCGTGTTGTCCAATGGGCTGTATATCATATCCTTAATCCGATATATAGTAAGGGTTATATATCCGACAGTTATGGGTGTATTGAAGGGCGAGGTTCACAGCAAGCAATAAAGAGATTGAAATATTGGCTACGAAAATTGAGTAAGAGCGATAAGAAAGTATATTTTCTTAAGCTGGATATTTCTAAATATTTTTACAGAGTAGACCATGAGATTCTTTTGGATATCATGGGGCGTATGATTGATGACCCAGACACCATGTGGCTACTTGATAAAATAGTAAACTCGGAAGATACAGGCTTCGGACTACCCATTGGGTTTTCAGCACATGAAACAGATGAACGCCTTTTCGATAAGGGTATGCCCATCGGCAATTTGACAAGCCAGATGTTTGCCAATGTATATCTCAACGAGTTAGACCAATATTGCAAACGTGTGTTGCAAATACGCCACTATATCCGCTACATGGACGATATTGTAATCCTATCCGACAGCAAGGAGCTACTTCACCAGTATAAAGACTTAATAACGGTTTTTCTTGGAGAGAAGTTACGGCTTAACCTCAACAATAAAACCTGCATTCGCCCTGTAACGTTGGGGATTGATTTCTTAGGTTATAAAGTGTGGTCTACCCATATTAAACTTAGAAAATCATCTGCACGAAAAATGAAGCGGCGAATGAAGCACATTCAAAAACAGTATGCCGATGGTGAAATAGACTTTGATAAAGCCAATGCCACAATGCAGTCATATTTCGGATTGCTGAAACACTGTGATAGTTTACGGCTAAAACGTAAAATACTGGATGATTTTGTTCTAAGCAGGAGGAATGACGAGAACAAGTCATAGCACATACCGATATAATGTAACGAATTTTGGTACAACGTATCGAATATCGTTTCGTTGTATCAAAACAGGTATTTTTCTGCATTTGTATCCGATACAATTCCCCTAAGAGCATTTGTAGCTTACTACCCGAAGGGGGAATTTATATATGATAAAATGCAACCTTGCCGTTGTAATGGCAAAAAAGAAAGTCAAGAAGCAAGCTGATCTCCACAGTAAAACGCTCATTCGCAAGAATACAATTAGCGACCTGTATAACGACATAGCCGCTGGCATATCCTTTCAAGATTTGGATGCCATATGCGAGGCTCTTGATTGTGATATTACTGATTTGTTGGAGCGAGTACCCAATCCGCCACAGGACAAAGATAGTAAAGACGTATAACTGTAGCACCGTGTAACCATCACTAGCTGCTGTTGTCTTTTGGGGGATTGTATATATATTAAGAATCAAGACGGCATAGGCTGTCTTTTTTTATTTTCATGCAGAAGGGAGGATGTCATGGAGTCATTTGAAGTAAAGAAGGCAGTTATTGAAACTTTGAACGCCTTGGATGAACGACGGGTGCGGCACCCACCACGCATGGAGTTCTCCAAGAAACTCATCTTGGGGGCTTTAATTTTTATCGGGCTGGCGTACATCGCTTCGGTGTTATCATGGTTTCTAATCGGTGACTGGCCGCGAGAAATCGCTGAATTCTTTGTTTGGCCATTCATTGCAGGAATCGTAAGCTACATGGGCAAGGCCGCCTATGAAAACCGAGCGAAAATTCAAAAATGAGTGCAAATATTAGGCAGAAAGGAGACATAACATGGAAGTGCTATATGTAGTAGGAGCAGTCGTAACCATAGCTGTAGGGCTTGTAACAATATTTTACAAGTTAGCCTCGTGGCGCAGGTCTGACAAAGAAAAAGATGATGTCAAGGAAAAAGAACAAAAGAGCAAAGACGAGGCGCAGGCTGTATGGCAAGAGCGTGTAGGCAATAAAATAGAGTCTTTGGGTGAAAAAGCTGACGAAACCAACACGCATTTACGAGAAATAAAAACTGACGTTAGCGACAACACCAAGAGAATTATCGCTCTTGAAAGCAAGACTGATTTTCTTGAAAAACAAATAACAACTCTCAATAGTCAAGCTGGCAAGCATGATGGAAATATACAAACAATACTTGCCAAATTTCCAACTTAAGAAAAATATGAAAAAAAGGCGGATAAAAGACGTTGTTTTTATATTTTGCATAATCGTACTTTATTCCGCAACCGCTTATATCTGTGGGTATACAGGGGTATTTGTTTTGTATGCGGCGTGTGTAATTTGGTTTTTATTAGTATTGCGTGAGAAGCGCAAGCCGAAGCCAAAACCCAAACCCCCGAATGCGTATGATTTAACAGAATCAGAAATTCGTAAAATTTGTGCGTCATTAGATATGTCGTGCATGTATACAGAATTTTTGGTTGACATTATTATCCGCAAACTTACAGATAGAGAGTTATGGGGTGCGGGTTACGTCCCGAATGAACTAAAGGTGGCCGCACAAAGAAAACGTGCAATTAAAAGATTAGAACGCTACATCATGAAAAATGGAGTGCCAAAATGCACTGTTGTCACAAAGAGAGGAGACTGACTTATGCTTAATGATGAATTGCCGGTAATCAATGACGCAGACGAAATAACCCAAGAGAGTCACCCAGAAATGTACAAGGAACTGTGCGAAGGGTGCGGGGAAGGGGGAAGTGCAAATGGCTGATTGGCTGAAAAACATCACAAACAGCGTTTTGGCGATAATCCAGAAACTGTCACCTCACCGTAACACGCCTCGAAGCCAAGCTATCACGAAAATTACTATACATCACACGGCTGGCAATATCGGTCTGCAAGCCTTACTGGATTGGCTTCACCGAGCGACAACAAGAGCAAGCTATAACTATGGTATATCTTCCAAAGGCGAAATCGGATTAATTGTTGAAGAGCGTAATCGCTGCTGGGGTTCTTCTAGCGCATGGAATGATAATAAAGCCGTTGTTATAGGTGTTGCAAATAACCGTGGCGCACCCGAATGGACTGTAAGCGATGCCGCCTTCGATGCGCTGATTGACCTTTGTGTGGATATTTGCCAACGTAATCCCGGCATAACCCAAAAAGATGGTAGCCCCGGCCTGTATTATGATGGAACGCAAGAAGGCAGTCTGACCCGGCATAATATGTACAGCAATCAAGTCTGCCCCGGCTCATATTTGCAATCACGTTTTCCCGAAATTTGCAGGCGTGTAAATGAACGTCTTGGAACAGCATCACCGCAAGCACCACCTCCAAACTTCCCGCTTGAAGAGGCAAATATTCAACGCATGGTAGAGTTGGGCGCAATAAATACACCTGGCTTCTGGCATGGTGTAAATTGCGTTCAATGGCTGAATGAACTACTGGTGAACGCCGGCCGAGAGGATGCGCTTCACAGGAATGTAGACAACGGCATTGCTGACCTCGACACAGCTTTGAAGGTTCTGGAAATGGCCGGGGTTATGAATAGCCCGGATTATTGGCGAAACAAAGCCCAAGATGGCAATGTACGCTACTTGGAGCAGCTTATAATCAATATAGCCAACCGCTGCCTTGACCCATTGCATCGTATAGTTTGGGCAGAAGCCCGTGGAGAGGAATTGAATGGGCAGATTGCTGTTGTAAACGTGATAATCAATCGTCACAATAGCCCTCAGTTCCCGGATGGATTTTATAACGTAATCCACCAACCACGGCAGTTTTCGCCTGTTTCTAATGGGCGATATGCCGAAGCTGTACCTCTCCCACTTAATAAGCAAGCCGTTAACGAGGCCCTTTCTGGTGCAGATCATTCCAGGGGGGCTTTATTCTTTGATTCAGCGGAAAATAGCTGGGCAAGGCAAAATCGTACCCATTCGCATGATATAGGCGCACATTCATTTTTTCTTTAAAGAGGTGAGATATGATAAGGATTAGGCCGTCACCCATTTCGGACAAAGAAATCGCCACGAAAGTACCAACCAAAGAGGAACTTATGCAATCCACCACTCAGCACATAGGAGATGTCCAGAGGGCAATTGCATGGTTCTGTTACAGGCTGATTAGTGTCGGCGCAATCCATGACCATACTAAGATTGATGACTTCGAGGCTTTTTATGAAACCTACGCCCAAGGATTAATCGGAGACGCTTTTCGTGAAAGCGAATGGTATCAATCTCACCTTCAAGAACGTCATCATATCAATGAGCGTTGCCCAGAAGATTTGACACTGCTGGATATATTAGAACGCATTGCTGACATTGTTGTTGCAGGGATAGCGCGAAACGGCACATTTTATGATGATGACCTTGACCCGGAAATACTGGCTAAGGCTTATAAGAACACCATAGATTTACTAATCCAGCAAATTGAACTTATCGATTAAAAGGCGGCATCCTTCCAGTTTTCATTCGGAGGGATGCCGCTTTTTTGTTTTGAGTTGCGTTTCATAATGGGGATTTGCATAATTCATCGGGATTTATGCCTTTTTCAAGAAGAAAATTCAAGCGTCTTTGTTTATTTTCCTGTGTATCACGACTACCGCGAAATTCATGCCTTGCTAATTCGAGATCTTCGTGAAAATCGAGAAGAATTATACCTTGCCTTAAATCGTCCAGACGGTTTTTTTCTAAATCTTCAACAATTGCGTTTAGTTCTTGTTTTTTTGTGTTTCTTGCCGGACAAACTTTGTAAATACTTGAATTTTGCAAAGCGTCTATGATCATATCCCTGCTGTGATAATCAGCATATGTGGTGTAATTGTCGAAGCGTTCTATGCAAAATCCGAGTTCAGCAAGTGACTCTGCCCGTTCTGACCTATTTAGGAAAAAAACCGAAAGCCCCTTATTGATGTAGATATCTGACATAGTCCGAAGTAGGCTTTGCGCTTCCCATGTGAGTTTAGAAAGCATACCATTCTCCATTCGAGAATCCTTCTCCTTCGACTTCAAATCAAGTTTTACTGCGGTTATTTCCACTTTCAATCCGAGCAGTGTGGCAATTTGGGCAATGGTATCTAATTTTTTACGATACCCATCCATATCCCCAGCCAGTTCATCTACTGCGGCGTTAGCAAACAGAGCATCCACCTCTTGAAATACATCTTTTTTGATACGTTGTAACGACATTTGATACACTCCTTGCGTTGGCAAGGCTGTCACTATAGAATGGGAATAGGACAGCCTTTCTGCCGATTCGCTGATCCGTTGGTGGCTGCTTACTTTGGTAGGGAGGCAGCCACCGCCTACATAGTTTAACATAAAAAAAGAAGCCGTTGGAATTTTCAAACCACCGACTTCTTTTTTTACTTTTCCAATTTTAGTACGATACCGAACACCTTATCCGTAACAAATATACGCTTGGGTGGTTCGGATACGTACCGTGTAGTGGAGAGTAAGGGATTCGAACCCTTGTGGGGTTGCCCCCAAACGGTTTTCAAGAAATCCGAACCCCTTTTCGAGAATCCGTTGAAACCTAGGAGTTGCGGGCTGTCCACGATTCTCCACGCCGACGCTTTGCCGACTGACACTTGTGGAAAGATACTTACTCACCAGCTAATTTTAAGGCTTGACTTTTGCGGTATCTTTCAAAAGCTGCAAGTTCATCCGGGTCATGTTCAAACAAATCAAAATCAAATTTTTGCTTGCCGCTAATGATTTCAGCAACATCTTCTGGGCTATAATGTACAGCAATGGAGAATCCATTTTTAATAATATCTTCGTAATAAAGATTCTTTCGGATTCTTGAAATATTCGGCCTTTCTTTAAGTCCAAATTCCATTAAATTTCACCTCCATAGATTTCTTTCTCAATTCGGTTGGGTTTTCTTGCCGATATGATTCTCACAATATTTCCATCATCTCTGTGACAGTGGCAAACCGTCAGAAGCTTATCGTATTTGTTTACGCCGATTAAAATAAATCTATCTTCGTCTTGTGAATGAGCATCATCATCAACAATTACAGCTTTTGGGTCGAAAAACGAAGACGCCGCCATCTTGAATGATACGCCATGCTTCTCGATGTTTATGAGATTTTTCTTTGCATCCCAATCGAAAAGTTTACCGTTGATTTCAAGCACAGTCTATTCCTTTCATTCAAAATTAAACACATCATGAGGTATTTATTGTGTTTTTCTGCTTACCATCCATACTTAAATCCGCCGTCACTTGCGATAACTTGCCCTGTTATCCACTTCGCATAATCACTGTGCAAAAAAAGAAGCAAGTCAGCGGTATCGCTAGGTGTTCCCCAACGCTCTGAAGGGTGTTTCATAGCAACAGTTTTATGCGCTTCGCCAAAACAATAACCAGTGTCATTCGCCCCTGGATTTACACAATTAACTCGTATGTTTTTACTTCCAAGTGCGTATGCTGTTTGGCGACTTATACAAGTGATAGCTTCTTTTGCTACACAATAGGCGATTTCATTTATCATAGGGCTCAGGTACTGACCGCTTGTAAATAATGTAATGGCATTATCATTTTTTATGTCCACTTGATTAGCAAAGGATTGAATTATCATCATAGAAGCACGAATATTTACTGACAAATGAGGGTCTATATGTTCCTCTGTCCATTGACCAATCTCCACTGTCGTACCATAGCAATGATTCAAAATTAAGCCATCAAGCGTACCTAACCTTTCTGTGGCTTCTTCTACAACCTTTTCCGCAGTTCCCTGTTTTCCTAAGTCTGACGATGTTAGCGCAGTTATGTTCAATCCCAAATCATTAAATTGCATTGCCAATATTTCTGTTCCATTTGGCGTAGAGGTTAGATGATTGCCCACAGTCAAATCATATTCTGAAAATCCATGAATAGCGACTATAGCCCCGGCTTCCGCTAATCGCTTGGCAAGTGTAGCACCAATACCCATAGGGCGGCTTACACCCGTAATTAAAATCTTTTTTCCATCTAACCTTATTGACGAATTATTCATAGGAATAACACCAGCCATTCTATAAATTTTTTGATTTGCCGCCCATCTTGCTGGCATAATAGTACGAATTAACTGAAAGCCGTGGAAACTAAATGCAATTACCTACCTCTACTACACTCCCCGATAATCTAGTAAACAAACAGAAAATAGCGTATTCATGCCATTTTACCACAATACCGCTATCGGTTTTCAAGAAGCCCAAAGACCGATTGCAGAACCCAGCAAACCCGATGAATCGGAAGTTGTTTGAAATCTCTGTCGCCGAAGAATT
>Ga0123355_10000089_pt1 | contig 96529 bp, 87 predicted proteins | sample TergutEmb28metaG_3_FD_89872 | JGI IMG/M metagenome (GOLD analysis project Ga0123355, IMG submission 89872) | Embiratermes neotenicus P1 segment gut microbial communities from Petit-Saut dam, French Guiana - Emb289 P1 | ecosystem: Host-associated > Arthropoda: Insects > Digestive system > Gut ... | reverse complement strand
ATTTTCAATACATCGTGCAGCATAGGTGGCAAGACGAGTTCCCTTATCAGGCTTGTACGACGCAACAGCTTTTATCAGTCCAATAGTACCTACTGATATCAAGTCCTCACTATCCTTGGCATGATTGCTGTATTTTTTTGTTACATGAGCAACCAATCGTAAGTTGTGTTCAATCAGTATATTTTTAGCATCTTCATTGCCTGTGGCATATTCTCTTAGGTACTGATACTCTTCTTCAGACGACAGTGGCGTTGGGAAGGAGTTGCCACCAGAAATCAGTCCGAACAGAAAGAATCCTTCTAGTACATAAAAAAGCGAAAACACGAGAACCACCTCCCTCGCGCTTCATTGTATGCATGATGGATTGTCTAATGTTACTGGCATAGACAGAGGGGATTATGCCGTGACGATCCTAAACTAACAATCCTATTGTCCATTACTATATTTAGGCTAAATATAAAATTTCCTAACATTTTGAAACCTCCAACACGCATATACATCAAAGTAACGTCACTAAGTATACACTAGGGGGTACTAATGAGTAAAAAAATGAATAAAAAAGTTACCATTTTAAAGTATCGCGCTATTTTGGCGACATTGTTAATATTAGGAACGATTCTTTTTACATGGGCAGAAGGGGTACTCACAAGGGGCAGGGAAAATCTACAACAAGTTATCTACGTACCCGAGATTTTACCACCCATAATCCATCAGGAACAGGAAAATGAAATACTAATTGACCCAAATCCAAGTGAGGGGCATATTAATGAAATACGCCCAACACTTGTGCCTCTATCCCAAGACTATATTCAACAATTGATGAATTTTAATTATCTCACTAATAGAATTTTTTTAGTAGACCCTTCAACAATTTTATTACCTACTGATATTGATGTTTATGCATTCTTAAAAGCCGATTTAAGTATAGATACTACCGTTTCAGGTCCACAAGTGTTAATTTTTCACACACATTCTGCGGAAATGTTTGTAGACAGCGACCCCGATTTTCCCATGACAGGAATAATGGGTGTTGGGGCATATCTTGCACATGTCCTAGCAGAACAATATAACATAGAAGTTTTACACCATACAGGACGTTTTGATATCCCTACGCGGAACGGCTCTTATGAACGTATGGAACCTGTTATAAAGCAAATTTTAGAAGACAATCCTTCCATACAGTTGGCAATCGACTTACATCGTGATGGCGTTCACGATCATATGCCTCCATTTGTTACTTATATAGATGGTACTCGTACTGCACAAATCATGTTTTTTAATGGTTTGAGCCGCCAACATCGTAATGGACAAGTCGTTCCACTTGAGTGGTTATATAATCCATATCAACGAGAAAATTTAAATTTTAGCTTTCGTTTGCAACTTGCCGCAAATCAACTATATCCTGGAGTTGCTAGACGTGTTTATCTACGTGCTTTTAGGTATAGTTTGCATATGTTGCCTCTTAGTACCCTTGTTGAAGTAGGAAACCAACATAATACCCAACGTGAAGCATTTAATGCTATGTACCCTCTTGCTAATATTATAGCAGCAGTTGTAGGCTTGTGATATACTGTAGAGAATAAACTTCAAAAGCGACTTTGTCGCCTTCTGAAGGAAGCAAAGCTCAGCTTTGCGGGGGCTTGGGGGCAGAGTCCCCATTGGCGGCGGAAATTGCTAATTCAATTTCCTAGCAATAAAAAAAAAGGATGTTGCACATGTATGAAAAAGTGCCTACAAGTCTAAATTTTTCAGAGAGGGAAGAGAAAATAATATCCCTTTGGCGTGATAACAATATTTTTCAAAAAAGCATTGACAGACAAATTAATGCTCCAGTGTTTACATTTTATGATGGTCCACCCACAGCAAATGGAGTACCACATATAGGGCATGTTTTAACAAGAGCTGTTAAAGATTTAATTCCACGCTATAAAACAATGAAAGGTTTTAGAGTGTTAAGAAAAGCAGGTTGGGACACCCATGGTTTGCCTGTAGAATTGGAAGTTGAAAAATTACTGAATATTAGCGGCAAGCCCGAAATAGAAAAATATGGTATAGAGCCATTTATACAAAAATGTAAAGAAAGCGTTTGGAAGTATGAAGGACTTTGGCGCGAAATGAGTGAGCGCGTAGGGTTTTGGGTAGATATGGACAACCCATATGTCACCTACCACAATGATTACATTGAATCCGTTTGGTGGGCGTTGTCTGAAATACACAAACAAGGATTAATATATAAAAGCTATCGCGTAGTTCCATATTGCCCTCGTTGTGGAACGCCTCTATCAAGCCATGAGGTTGCCCAAGGTTATAAAGATGTAAAAGAAGATTCGGCATATGTTTGTTTTAAAGTAGAAGGAAGGGAAAATGAGTATATACTTGCATGGACAACTACACCATGGACATTACCCTCTAATGTGGGGTTGTGTGTAAACCCAAAAGAAGAATATGCAAAAATTTCTGTTTCTCATAACAACCAAGAACGTATTTATATAATGGCAAAAGCCTTGGTAGAAAAGGTTATTGGCGAGGATGCAAATATAATAGAGACTATGGTAGGCAAGGATTTAGAAGGTTTAAAATATGAACCTTTGTTTGAATTGCCCAATGGTACACCAGAATCTGAAAATTGTTATACGGTGGTATGTGACGGGTATGTAACCCTCACTGATGGCACAGGAGTCGTACACATAGCCCCTGCTTTTGGTGAAGATGATGCTCGTATTGCAAAAGCCTATGGATTACCTCTATTACAGTTGGTAGACGCACAAGGGAATTTCACATCAGATGTTCCATTATGGGCGGGAATGTTTGTAAAGACTGCTGACCCGCTAATTATCAAAGAGTTAAAAATCTCAGGAAAATTATATAAAAAACTAGCCTATGAGCATAGTTATCCATTTTGTTGGCGTTGCGATACTCCACTACTCTACTATGCCCGAGATGCATGGTTTATAAGAGTAACAGAAGTTCGTGATAAGTTGCTAAACAGTAATGATAGCGTAAATTGGCTACCAGATCATATGAAAAAAGGGCGTTTTGGTGATTTCCTTGAAAATGTAATCGACTGGAGCATTAGCCGAGAGCGTTATTGGGGTACACCATTGCCTATTTGGTTATGTACAAGTTGTAACCATATTCACTGCATTGGAAGCATAGCAGAGTTAAAACAAATGGGGCAAAACGTACCAGATGATATAGAATTGCACAAGCCATTCATTGACTCAATAAAACTTACTTGCCCAGAATGTGATGGTTTAATGAAACGAACACCAGAGGTGATTGACTGTTGGTTTGATTCTGGCTGTATGCCTTTTGCACAATGGCATTTCCCATTTGAAAACAAAGAATTGTTTGAACAGCAATTTCCTGCTAGTTTTATTTCAGAGGGTGTTGACCAAACACGTGGATGGTTTTACTCACTTCTATCCATATCAACAATGTTGTTTGAAAAATCTCCATACAGTAATGTTATTGTATTAGGGCTGATGTTGGATTCAGAAGGCAAAAAAATGAGTAAATCCAAAGGTAATGTTGTTAGTATAGCAGATTCCGTTTTAAAGCATGGTGCAGATGCTGTGCGTTGGTACTTTTATTCAAACTCTGCGCCATGGTTTAATAATCGTTATTCAGATGATATTATATCAGAATATGCGCGTCGTTTTATGGGTACTCTCTGGAATACTTATGCATTTTATGTGTTGTATGCAGAAATTGACCAATTTAACCCCTTTGATGATAAATATGAAATGAAAGATTTATCCTTGATGGATAAGTGGTTAATGTTAAAGTTAAATACCCTAATTAAAGACGTAAATTCTTCATTGGAACGTTTTGAAATTACTGAACCAGCTCGCGCCTTGGACAAATTTGTTGATGAATTAAGTAATTGGTATTTGCGTCGTTCTCGTGAAAGATATTGGGTATCAGGAATGCCACAGGACAAAATAAATGCCTATGCTGTTTTGTATAATGCCCTCATTACAATTACACAACTTTCCGCGCCTTTTGTTCCATTTTTGGCAGAGCAAATTTATCAAAATCTTGTGGTTGGCTTGAATCCTTCCGCACCTGAATCTGTTCATCTTACCAATTTCCCTGAATCTATAGAAGATAATCCCAATTCAACTGCGCTTTATAATCCAGCATTCAAGCAGATGAAAAAACTTCTTATGGAATCAGGACTGGGTATTGATAATGGGTTGGAAGCCCAAATGAAAATTATTATTGATATTGTTACCCAAGGGCGTGCAGCAAGAAATGCTGGCAACATGAAAACACGTCAACCACTTTCAGAAATGCTTGTAATGTTGTCGAACCATGTCCCATATAATATGAGGGAACTTGATGAAATCATTCTTGAAGAGTTAAATGTCAAAAAAATTACCTTTATTGACGATACCTCTGAATATTCTAGTTATAAACTTAAACCACAATTGCGTACACTTGGCAAACGTTACGGAAAAATTCTACCAAAAATCAGCGAAGCTCTTAACAATAATCCTGATGAAATTATGGAAGCAGTAAAATCTTCAGGCGTATGGAAAGTAACTATTGAAGATGTGGAAGTCGAATTAACTCTTGATGATTTATTAGTTGAAACCACACAAAAAGAGGGCTTTGCTATTGCCTCCGATAAGTATGTTACTGTAGTGCTTGACACTCGTTTGACCCCTGAATTAGTCGAAGAAGGTAACATGCGCGAATTGATTAGCAAATTACAAACTATGCGACGTGAAGCGGGCTTTGAAGTTACGGATCGTATATATGTAGGTTTTGTTACAGATACTACTCTTTCAGATATAGCAAAACAAAACAATATAGCAGAAGATTTATTGGCAGATAGTATTACTGTTGGTGTAGCTCCTGAAGGATCATATGTTAAAGAATGGAATATCAACGGCGAAAACGTTGAGTTATGGGTGAAACAGGTGTGAGTTCAAAATTGTTCAAAAGGGTAAAACCTAAAGAACTTATTTATGTGATGCGTGATGGTTTCGCAAATTTTAGGCGTGATATATCACAGATGCGCGGAACTAATGTATGGACATTTATTATGTATGGGTTGCTGTTTGATATTTCAAATAACTTATGGCGGCCATTTAGTATAAAATTTTTGGAGCGTTTGGGTGGCACTGAGTTTGAATTATCCCTACTCAGTGCCTTACCAGGGCTTGTTGGAGCAATTGTATTATTGCCTGGTGCTATTTTGTTTCGTCGATTTACAGACAGAAAACGTGCAACTGCCGCATTTATTCTTATAAGTCGCGCTATGTTGTTAGGTATAGCTTTTGTGCCAATGCTTCCGCCTGTTATTCGACCAATGTTGTTTGTAGTGCTTGTAGCAATTATGAATTGTCCAGATGCACTTTCACAGAATTCTTTACAATCTTTTTTGGGTACGGTGTTTAATGGCTCTTTAAGAGGGCAAGCCATTGCTTTGCGCACCAAGTTTGGGCAGGCTCTTATTCCTGTAGTGACCATTTCTACAGGGCTTGCTATTACATTTATCCCAAACACTGATGAGCAACGTATGATTTTGTATCAGATTTTTTTTGTTGCCGCGTTTCTGTTTGGAATTGTAGAGGTCATTATTTTTAATCGTTTGCAAGTTCCCCCTGCACTCCCACAACAAGAAATTCCCAAAATTAAAACAGACATAGCGGTTATTAAAACCATATGTAAAGACAAAAAGTTTATGGCGTTCCTTGTGCCAGCTATTACATTTGCTTTTACTTGGCAAGCGGGCTGGCCTTTGGCTAATATTTACCATGTAAGGGTTATTAATGCTACAGAGTTATGGCTTGCTATTTTTGCGTTGGTATCAGGACTTACGGCATTCTTTTCAGGGACGTTTTGGCAAAAACTTTTGAGAAAGCGAGGAAACAATGCTGTATTTGTTGTTGCAGCGGCGTTACTTGCTGGTAATATGTTCATGTTTCCACTTGTTCCCAATGTTTTTATCATGGCGTTTGTAAGTATTTTTACTGGGTTTTCTGCTGTTGGTATAAACACTGCACTGCTTAATGGCGCATTGGAATCAACTCCTGATGAAAATAGGTTGATGTACCTAGCATTTTATAACACGACAATGAATATTAGCCTATTTATTGCGCCATTGTTTGCATGGGCTATCCTTGCAAGGGTTGGTATTACCTATGCTCTTATTATTTCAGGTGTAATGCGTGTTGGTGGAACGATTTATATTTGGCTTGCGCATAAATATAAGAAAAAACCGTGAGCAAAGCTCACGGTTTTAAACTAAACTATTTTTTTGGTTTTTTCCAATTTGCTTTTTGCACTTGTTGGGGACGTGCAATACCCAAAGCCCCTTCTTCAATATCCTTGGTAATAGTTGAACCAGCGGCAATAAATGCTCCCTCACCAATTGTGATAGGAGCTACTAAATTGGAGTTGCAACCTATAAATGCACCATCACCAATAACAGTTCTGTGTTTTTTCTCGCCATCATAGTTTGCTGTAATCGCACCACAACTATAGTTTACGCCACTTCCAACATCTGCATCCCCTATATATGCCAAATGTGCCATATTGGTTTTATTTCCAATATTTGAATTTTTCACCTCTACAAAATTGCCAATACGACAACCCGCACCAATCACTGCGCCAGGGCGTAAATATGCAAACGGACCTACATTTGTATTTGCACCAACTACTGCATTATCCAAAATGCTATGTCTAATATGGGCATTTTCTTCAATTTTAGAATCCTTAATGTGAGAGTTTGCACCAATTATAGCACCAGCACCAATTTTACAATTACCTTCCAATATAACATTGGGGTATATTACCGCACCCTGCGCTATTTCTACAGTATCATCTATATAGACAGTGGACGGGTCTATCATTCGTACACCATTAAGCATATGTTTTTTATTTATTCTGTCACGCATATGCCCTACAGCTTCCGCAAGTTGTACCTGTGTGTTAATCCCTGTGAACATGGCGGGTTCTATGCGAGACTGTAACACACGCACAGTTTTTCCTTCGCCTAGCAGGATTTTGGGGACATCCGTTAAATAATACTCGTTTTGATTGTTGTTATTGTTTATTTTATCAAGCCCAGAAAGTAATGCAGAGCCTTTAAATAGGTAGATGCCTGTATTTGCCCAATTTGTAGGGGGATGTGTTGGTGTTAAATCCTTAAATTCTACTATTTCTTTGAAAAATCCTTCTTCATCTGCAAACACACGCCCCAAGTCTTTCATGTCTGAAAGGTAAACGGCTGTTACCACTGCCTCTGCTGGATTTTTGTCACGAAAGTCTGCTAGTTGTGTTATGAATTCACCTGTCACTAGAGGCATATCTCCACACAAAATTAATACATCATCTGTATCTTTTATGCTTCCCATGCCTGATTTAACAGCATGACCTGTACCCAGTGCCTGCTCTTGTACTGCAAAACTCAAATTGTCCCATTTACTAGAAAGTTCGTTTTTTACATCATCACTGTTTGGACTCACCACTACAGTAATGTCTTCAGGTTTTATATTTGCAGAAATTGCTGTTTCCACCACGTATTGAATTATTGTTTTACCCAAAATGGAATGTAATATCTTTGGTAAGGTTGAAAACATTCTTTTTCCTTGTCCTGCGGCTAAAATTATTGCTTTCATTAACATTGCTCCGTTTCTTGATAATTTGTGAGTAGTGTATCACTTTTATTAGCGTACATACAAGCAAAATATTACGTTTCAATTGCATTTTCAGAAAACATCTGGCAAATGAGAATTTGACAGTATACAATGGTTTCATTAAAGCGTGAGTTTGATAAGGTTAAACAAGGCAATGAATGAACAGGATTTATTTTTCGATAGTTTCTCATCAAACTCATGCTATTAAAAGATTATATCAAAAAAGAAAGGGCTGAACCCATGAAGCTCTGTTTAAAAGAAATAATGAAACGTATCACGCTCCTTGAGCAACTAAAAAACGAAGTTTTATCAAATGAACGTATAAGGCTTTCTACTACCTACGCTACAGGTGAAGAGAAAATCCCCGTAGATTATTCGTTTTCGGACACCCGTAAAACAGTGACGGAGCTTGACGAGGCAATTAGATTTTTAAAGCATAAGCTCCACTATGCGAATGCCACTGTGGAAGTTGCCGAGTTTGGTATGACATTAGGGGAATGTATTATTTATATGGCACAGCTAAATAACGAAAAGTTTAACCTTGAACTGATGGCACGACGTGAACAGAAATCGCGACGCACCGTACAAGGTGGGGTAGTTGAATGGACAGAGCTTAATTATGATTTAGCCGAATGTGCAGAAGCAGTAAAAAAAATCACAGAAACGGTTATGCAACTTCAATTAGTAATAGACCGCACTAATTTGACATATGAAATAGAAGATTTGTTTGCAGAAGCAGAAAAGAAAAATATAACTATTTTAAGATAGTTATTTGTATTGCTTTTTCCGTACATGACCAACATTTCTTTGATTGGCCTTATGGCATAATGTTTCTGTTGAAGGTTTATGGATATTGATTTTCCCTTTTTCAGTTATATTTCATTGTTATAGTTTAGAGTTGTGGAACCCTCCAGAGTTTTGAGCTCTCTTTTAAATGATGGATATTCGTATCCGCTCAATTATGGTTGTGTAAAAAACTTTTCAGGTGGCTAAAGTACGGTTATAAGCCACTTTTTTTATTTCCATAAAACTGCATTTATAATCATATGAATTGAAAATGGGCGTGCAAGCATAGCACGCCCATTTTCATGCTAATCCATGATTTAAAACTTTCGAAATCAAGCAGAAGCACATCTAAAGGGTTCTAATTTTACTACTTTTTCAGGTGTAGCATATATTTCCATGAAAGTGCCATCTTCACGATTTTCTGTGGAAATTACCTTACAACTGCCATAAATCTGATTTAACAGCCCGCCTTGGGTATACGGAATCAGAACTGTTATTTTTTTGTTCATTTGATTTAAAACATCTTCAACAGATGTTAATAAATTGGGAATATTTTCACCAGTTTTTGCAGATATAAAAACTGTGAATTGTGCCTTAGGGTCAATGGGAGGGGTGAAGTCTACAATATCAATTTTGTTTAATACTGTGATAATTGGTTTATCCATACAACCCAGCCCTTTTAGGGTCTCATAAACTGTTTGCATTTGTTCAAGATAATTTACAGCCGAAACATCCACAACATGTAATAATATGTCTGCATACAATAATTCTTCCAATGTGGCGCGAAAAGCCTTAATCAAATGATGTGGCAACTTACCTATGAATCCAACTGTGTCTGTAAAAAGCACCTCTGCGCCTTGCTCTGGCAGGGTTGTTTTTCGAGTAGTTGTATCTAGTGTGGCAAAGAGTTTATCCTCTGCTAAAACACCCGCACCTGTTAATGTGTTCATTAATGTGGATTTTCCTGCATTTGTATAACCTACCAATGCCATAACGGGCATTCTTTGTTTAATTCGCTTCTTTCTTAATACAGCACGATTATCTCTTATGTCTGCTAACTCTTTATTTAATTGATCAATGCGACTGCGAATATAGCGTCTGTCCAACTCCAGCTTTTTCTCACCAGGACCACGATTACCAACACCACCATGCGCCGCTGTACCTGCTTGGCGTGATAGGGCTATGCCTAACCCTGTAAGATGAGAGAGTCTATATTTTAATTGAGCTAGTTCTACTTGTGCTTTACCCTCGGAAGTTTGCGCTCGTTGCGCGAAAATATCAAGGATTACCATTGTCCTATCCAGTATTTTCACGCCCAAACGTTTTGCTAGGTTGCGTTGTTGTGCTGGTGATAATTCATCATCGGCAATTATTGCGTCTGCACCTGTTTCATCTATAAGGTCTTTTACCTCGTCAATTTTGCCTTTACCCATATAATGCCCTGCATGTGGGGCTTCGCGCTTTTGGATTACACGCCCCACTTCAACTGCACCCGCTGTTTCTGCCAAGAGACTTAATTCATCCAGATCTGTGTCAACAGGACTTTCATCTTTTCTTATGGCAATTAAAACTACTTTTTCTTTTTGAATTTCTGTACTATGCATCATCATCCTCCTTTTTTTCAACTTCTTCACTATTGCTTGAATCCCTTACAGCAGTAATAATCATCAACAATGATGGACCGATTATAAGCCCCAGCAACCCAAATATGCGAAATCCTATAAAAATTGACATCAGTGACGCTAATGGGTGCGCACCCATTTGGGCACCTAATATTTTAGGCTGTAATACTTGACGTGTAATCGTGATTATTATATAGATGATTGCAAGTGCTATCGCCTGATTAATGTTACCCATTATTGCACTAATAACTGCCCAAGGTATTAACACTGTCCCTGTCCCTAATATAGGAAGGAAGTCCAATACTGCAAACAGTAAACCCAACAATAATGCATAAGGGTTGCCCAACAGCAATAAACCAATGATACTTATAATCCCCACAATAGTCATAAGGATATACTGCGCCCTAAAATATCCACCCAATGCTTTTGATAACCCTGATTTTGTTTGATTTACTTGGGCTTTTATCCACAACGGAGTATTACGAACCACAAATGAAAAAATATTTTCCCTGTCTGCCATAAAAAAATATGCACTAACCAGAGCAAGAATTATTATAACAAAAACATCAGGTACACCTACTAATATACCCATACCCTGCTCACGAACCAGCCCGCCAAACATAGTTGTTACCGCTGTGATTATTATTTCCTCAATATCAGGTAATACCCATGTTTCAGGTAACATATCTGTTAAGCGTTCCAGCCACATGTTCATATCTTCCATGCGTGAGGCAATTTCTTCTGCATGGGTTGGTGCAGAGGCTACAAAGTTTATTATTTGCCTTACTAATGTGGAAATAAGCCATACTCCAAGGCTACTAAACGCCGCTATAAACAATAATAGACTCAACAGCGAAGCTATCCAACGCCGCCATCCAAAGCGTTTTGTGAGCAGGCGTATTAGTGGCTCCATTAGCAGGGCGATTAACAGCCCAAAGAAAAATGGTGCAAGAAATGTAAAGAACACAGTAAAAAACGCATAAACAGATAGCGTGATTAAAATAATAAAGGTGATTCGGTCAATTATTTTTTTGTTTCGCAAATAGAATTCGTACATACAGCATATCCTTTCTCATGTGGTAGATTCAAGATAAATTACTACTATAATCGAGTTTTACTATTGTTGGGACTAAGGTAAGACTGTGGGACTATACTATATATCAATACAATAGCGAACTAATGCGAGAAATGAAAGAAATATTTTTTGGGCAATAGCAAATTATACCAAAAATGCATTAATAAGACATGATAGGCTTGTGCAAATATCCTACGGTCTTAAAATTCAAAAATAATGATATAGGGAGTGAGCTACATGCATGATTTTACGTTACCTGCCAATATAAAGCAAATAGGCAGTATCGACGACGGGTTGCGAATATACATCGAGGACTATGTCTGTACGTTTCTGCATCAGTATGCAGAAGCAGGGGGATTTAACGAGCGGATAGCAATGCTTGTTGGGAGACATATGGTTATTGATGGGCAATCAATATTGTTTATTGGCGGGGCAATCCATGGCAAATATGCAGAAAAACATGAAGGCTATTTAAGATTCTCGGATAAAAGCATAGACTATACAGAAGAAATGCTGGAAGAACACTTCCCAGGAATGGAAGTAGTGGGCTGGATGCAATCCCAGCCAAGTTATGGCACGTACTTAAATCAAAATTATGGGGCTTATCACCTACGACAATTTAGAAAACCATATCAGGTATTATTTGTGATGGACCCGCTAGAACGTGTAAATGCATTTTATACGGTAAATCCAGGTGCTGTAAAGCCTTCCGAACGGATTGCCGAACTTGGTGGATATTTTATCTATTACGAAAAAAATGCAAATATGCATGAATACATGTTGGCGAATAAATCAATAGAATATACTCCAAAACCACCCCAATATGTAGAAAACATAGATGATTCAGATGATGAAGATGAAAGCCCATTATTGTTTAACGAAAGACTCACCAGAAATGATAGAGACTTTGGTGAGTCACGTTTTGCAACGCATGATGATGGGCGATTTCCCAGAAGCAAAACAAGGGAACGAGAAATGGATGAACCTCGCAACTCAACAAGCAGTTCTAAAAAACGAACATCTTCAGATCAAAGCCGCGCCACAAATTTACTTGCTAGTTTGTGTGCAGTGCTGTTTGTAGTGTGTTTTGTGATGGGTGTTGGGCTAATCCGAAACCAAGATAGGATAGAGCAACTAGAACTAACCGTACAGCAATTTTCAACAGCTAACAGAGACTTGGCATTGGTGGTGGCAAGTGCAGAGAATGTACCAGCATTTGCAGAAAGTGACGGCGGTTTTAGTGAAGACTCTGCACATGTTATGGCAGGTCAAACAGATCCAATGAACGAACCAGAAGACATTGCCCTATTACCCAACATGGCAGAAGAACCTGCTTTAATTATGCCTGTTCCAGAAACATATACTATACAACCTGGTGATAGTCTTCTTGGTATAAGCATTAGGTTTTTTGGTGATGCAGGAATGGTTGAAGAGATATTAATATTAAATGGAATTGAAAATGCAGACCATATAGTTGCAGGTAGAACAATAGCCTTACCAAGGAGATGAAAATTTTGGAGACTACAACTTTTAATGCTATAGTTCACGAAATAAAAAATCCTGTGGCTTTGGCATTGGCTCATGTAAATTTAATCCGTCATGAATTAAACAATGAAAGCCCAGTGTACAACCATCTTAACGGCATAGAAAACGCATTATTTGATATATGTGATTTAGTACAGTCAATGTTGTCTGATAGTTGTGTTTATGGTGATTCATATGAAATGGATATAAAGGAAATGCTCAATGAGATGTTAGAAGAATATCGTGCAGCATTTCCTAATATTACATTTACTTTTGCTTCTGCCAACATTGAAGTGCCTTTTTATGGACAAGAGATGGCATTGCGCATGATATTTTCCAATTTGCTAAAAAATGCAATTGAGGCGGTGGCACAACGTCATGATTGCATGGGGCAAATTTCTGTGTTTGCCGAGACTTCTATAGATGGAGTCATTAGCATTTCCATTCGTGATAATGGTATTTCTGAATTTTGCGCAAAACCAAATGGTAGCGGGCTGGGGCTTTCTATATGTAATTACCTTGCGGGTATGATTGGAGGTAAAATTGCACTCTGCCACGCTACTGGTGGCGGAGTTATTGCTTTAGTGTCACTTTTGCAATAATTATGTATTATTGTTATGGTAAATATTTCATAAAAAACGTAACTGAAAGTTCACAGACAAATATAAAAATCCATGATATAATGCCATCAATTGCAATGAATAAAATTTTCCATATTTGAGATATATGCCTTACTATGCAACCCCAATATATGACAAGATTATTCATTGTAATACTATGCTTTATCACATAAGTGGGGAAGGGGGATTACATTATGACATGGACTTAATAGGATTTTAGTTATGTAGGTTGTTTTACTTAAAAATTGACAAGTCGTCGATTTGTTGGATGTTACCCAGCAAATCCAGTTTGCGTACTTTTCTAATTGAAAAGTGGCCAATTATTAATAGGAGGCTTTATTTATGGGAAAATTAACTGCGTTTATATCTATAGCTTTTATTGCATCTCTGTTTATGCTAACAAATGTATATGCGTGCGAAGGGGAGGACTGCTATGGATACCATCGAAGCAACAATATTGAAAGCGAATGTATCATTGATGCAATTGTGATGTTACTCAATGATGGTTACATTGACATTTGCGAGAATGGTCAATTGTTCGTCGTAAATCCTTTGTTGCATGGTGAATTAGCGAGCTACTTAGACAGAGTAGTTATCGTCAGATTCCCAAACTACAATGAAATTTGCTGTGACTATCATGTTGACTCTGACTATATCTGCATTGACCCCCTTGCACCTTCTGGTTCTTGCACTAACATTTTTGGACATCAGTGGGGTAATTTTGGTCAATGGCGAAGCCATCAGCCTACATCTCATCACAGTACACAATGTGGGAATGCTGCAGTTTGTGTTGCTTTCGTTGAAAGGATTAGATGGTGTAGCAGAACGCACTGTACCAGATATTATCGAGAAACAGAGACTATTTGGGTACGATGCTAGCGGTAAGCAGGAACAAAAGAAGATTTTTGGCCATCATTATTGGTCTGTTTCTTTTTGTGGCGGTTGGTCACCTATGGTTGCGACCAGTTGTGGGCAATTATCTAGGCAGAAATGCAGTACGTTGTAGAGATTGTGCAGCGGTATCAAGTTATCTTGTTAGAACAGGACAGACAACGATTCCCCCGCACCACACTGACATCATCGTAAGTGATTACAGACGCGATAAGTTAGTACTGGAAGGAACAGCAGATGAAATTATACTAACACTCAACGAATTGAATGTAGGACTGTGCGAGAGGTGTATTTACTGGCTAGCCCAGATATTTGCGCTTCCTATTGGTTCGGATGAATGGCGAGTGGCGCATCATATGTTCAGTTCCCCACGCTCCCGCACACCAACAACAGGACATCTAAACCTAACACCATAGCACTTAAATGAAACTAATAACTATTTTTGGATGAACTGGGGTATTCCTCATCAATAGCATGAAATAAATTCAACTAAAGAGTCATCGCCACTAATACTTGGTGGTGGCTCTTTAGCTATTTGTCGTAACAAAGACAAGATATTACCAGTTAGCTTAATAAGGAGTTTGTATGAGAGCTTTCAAAAATTTTGAAACTCCAGATAAAATTTTTTTATTCCTATACATCATCTTTCTCATCTTTGTGGGATTATTCATTTATGGTATTGCAATAGAAGTTCGTGATTCTAGCATAAAATTGAGCCTGCTTGAGATATTTGTTATAGTCATGATACCAGCGCTTATCATATGGGCATTATTATCAATGTTTAGAGATACCGTACCATTCATGTATCGAAAATTTCCAAAACTCTACAACAAACATAGTCCCGAAAATTATTTGAGATTAGATTCTGGAATCCTATTAGTTTGCATGGCATTTGCTTTGCAAAGATTATCATATTTTTACTTTGGAAATTCTATTTTAAGTATGGTTACTAACGCATTTTTTTTGGGATATGGTGTGATGTTTGCAATATACATCATTGTAGTTAGATTTAAGTTATGGTAGGATACAACTTATTGATGACAAATCAAATGATGATGCTACGTCAAGAGTATGGTAGCGAACGCCCTGCTTGGGCAACCAAACAGGTCTATTTTGTGTTTTTAATGAAGGGTAACATGATTTTGTTAGAAACCAATTAGGAAGCAATTTATTGGTGAAATCCAAAATAAAAAACAAAAGCCTTGAAAACAACATAATGTTTTCAAGGTTTTTGTAATGGAGAATACGAGATTCGAACTCGTGACCTCTTGAATGCCATTCAAGCGCGCTCCCAACTGCGCCAATTCCCCAGAATTCCTATTATTAGGAAATCATCCAATTCTCAGTATGCCATTCAGATACAAACTAACTGTAGGCTCAATTTGTAACCCCAAATAAGCATGAGGGGAATATAACACAATTATAATATTAGCGCAAGATCAATAATAAAGAAAAATTTCTAAATTATTCTTTTAATTTATAGAAGCCAACAAGACTTATAAGGTTTTTTGACTGTGCATTAAATTCTGTAGCAATAGCAGAGCATTCTAAGCTAGTGGCAGCGATACTTTGCACCACATCAGAAATAAGTCTAACACCTCTTGTAACTTCTGAAATAGCTGCCGCCTGTTCAGAAGAAATTTTTGCAATTTCTGAAATGCTTTCATAAACTTGATTAACACTATTAACAATTTCATCCAATGAATTTGCAGCAGCTTTTACAGTAGTAGTGCCTTGATTTACACGTTGAATTGAATCCACAATGAGCTCTGTAGTTTCCTTTACGGCTTCTTGGCTTTTAAACGCTAGATTACCAACCTCTTCTGCAACAACAGCAAAACCTCTGCCATGTTGTCCAGCTCTTGCCGCTTCAACTGCCGCGTTAAGAGAAAGCATATTTGTTTGGAAGGCAATTTCTTGAATTGATTTGATAATATAGGAAATGCTATCACTGGATTGTTTTATTGCCTCCATAGAATCCAACATATAATTCATCTGCTCTGTGCTAATTTGTGCCTGTGTATTGGATTTGCCAGCCAAATTACTCGCGCTGTTTGCAAGGTTCGCACTTGAATTGGTCCTTTCTTCTATTAGAGAAATAGAGGCATATAATTCCTGAACAGTGCTTGCCTGATTATTACTACCCTCTGCAAGATTTGAGGCCGATTGAATAAGGTTGTCAGAGGCATTCATAACTTGATAAGCTGCACTGTTTATTTCCCTTATTTTGCTGTTAAGGTCTGTCAAAATGGTATTAAATGCATGGCTAATTTGTGCATAACTGCCTACATATCGCCTTTGAGTAACAACCGTTAAATCTCCAGCACTAATAGAATGTATTACTTGGGAAATATCATCAACCATCCCTCTTGTATTTCGGCATGTGTTATTATAAGCATCCTTAACCTCCGCAAATCGACCACTAAATTCACCCCTCATGATGTTAAAGTCACCTTCGGAAAATTTTACAATACCCGCTACAACTTCATCAAGAGGGAGCTGTACAGAATCCATCAGATAGTTTAATTTTTCCATCATGCTTAACCATTCGCCTTGTTGATTTGTCACATTTGCTTTTGTGTCAAACTTACCCTTTGACGCGTTTTCTGCCAAAATACTAACTTCACTGGCAAGATTAATAAACGTTTTACGAAGAGTTTTTAGCTCGTCGTTAGCCCAAACCCATTCCCCTTGGAATGTTGTAACTCGTGGCTCAAAATTGCCTCTCCCGTACTCCGAAAATACATTTAAAATTTCTTCTGTATCACGAACATACATATCCACCATACGATTTATGTTTTTAACCAAAGCAAGATGCCCACCTGTATACAATGTTTCATTAAGGCGGCGTTTGGGCATTCCTCTAAGATGTTCTTCCGACATATCGGTGATATCTGTTACGAGAGTTCTGAAAGAGGAAAACATTTCCGCAAAGTTATGATACACTATAGCAATTTCATCCTTAGACTCTGCATCTTCGGCGCGTGCTGTAAAATGACTACTATCATCTTCAAATGTATGATCTGCCTGCACAATACGACGCATGGAGAACGCAAGAGAACGCGAGATAATTCGGCGAATTACCAGCCATATTATTAATATAACAAAAGCAGCACCAACAGCTATTATACCAACAAAAATATATACCCCACGCATTGTATCACTTATATCAATGGTAATGCCTACCAAACCCATTACTTGCCCGTGTGCATTAATAATGGGCGCAAATGCAGGAATTATATTGTCTACTGGAGATGTGTAGTAAAACATGCGAACTTGGTTTACCGATTCCCATGCATAATCACCATGTCTCCCCCATGCCTCAACAGATATAAGTTCGCCAAATTCCCTTCGGTTTTGATCTGGTGCTGGATCTTCGGGGTTTGGAGGTCTTACTACATGTATAATATTAAGAAATTCATTGGTTAGTGGACGTGGAGCTATTATCATGATATCAAGGACATTATCATTTAATTCATTTAGTAGATTGCCAAGGCGTGTTTCCAATTGACGTATGTGTTGATCGGGGGTGTTACTCTGCATTGATTGCCAAAACAAAAACTGGTCTATTGCATTTGCAAATCCAGCTGCGGTATAACCAGCACGTTGCGTTTCAGACACAAGGGCTAGATTTCTGTACATGAAGAATGCAAATAGACAAAGTAATACCATTGCCACCAATGTTACAGACAAAACCATTGATGATATTTGTGATTTCAATGTTCTTCTTTTATGGGATTTTTTGAAGGATAACATATAGTTTTCCACCGTTCTTTAAAGGTTTACTTTTCGCAAGTATACAGCATATTTGAGAAACTTAAAAGGGCTTATATATGTTTAATCAATCAAAATAATGTTAAAACTCCATATATGATACTACAGTTATATTACTAAAGAAGGTGACATGTTATGGGGAAATATGAGAAGTACGAATATCATATAATGATTGGTATTCTTAGTTTGTCGGCATTATTGGGCATTGGAATAGGTTATCTGGTATTTGGACCGTTGCACGCAACCGCCATTATCAATGAACAGCGAGGTGCATATTACAGCTATGATGATACCCAGCTTGCTGGGTTAATGTATGATAATCCTCTTACTTTATATTGCTCTTTAGAGCAATATGATGAGAGTTATTACTGCATAGCAGATGCAGGAAAAGAAGAGGAAGAAACATATAGTTTTATTATTACCTCTCATGATGGTTATATCGCAATACTCCATTTTGAACCTAATGGTAAAGCGGAATGGCAGTTACATGAAATAACCACTACACCAGTAAGTGGGTTATCTCATGAAGAACAAGAAAGGCTTATTATTGGCATTCCTGTTTATACCCAAGAGGAATTAACACGCATTTTACAAGATTATGGGAGTTGAAAACTTTCCCCTAGCAAAGTATCACGCTTTGTTAGGGGAAAGTTTTGTTTTATTGTTGGATGTATGGTATAACAATATGGGGGAGTTTGTAGGCTTTGTTTGCGTTAGCAAACATACCCCCCCTCGTAAGAATCATAGGCGGACAGTAATTAAACGCCACTTAAAAAACACATGGAGAGATACACATGAAATTTATTGTTATAGAAGGATTGGATGGTAGCGGAAAAACCACCCAAGTAGCCCGCTTAAAGGAGCGTTTTATTAGTGAGAATATTCCGATTTTTTCTACAAACCAACCAAGTAATAGTGAATTGGGGAAAATGGCAAGAGCAGTTACACAGGGGAAATTCAAATTAGAAAATGAAGCCTTGTCATTGCTGTTTTCGGCAGAACATTACCAGCACCTAAAAGAGGCTATAGAGCCAGCATTGGCGCGTGGCGAATATGTTATATGTGACAGGTTTTATTATTCAAATGTGGCATATCAAGGTATAGATTCTTCTACAATAGAACGCATAGTAGGATATATTCGTGCGGTAATGGAAACACGCCGTCCAGACATAACACTTTTTTTAGACGTATATCCAGAGGAGTGTATCAACAGAATATCCAAAAACCGCGATGAAATAAGTATTTATGAAAGCCTATCGCAATTAAAACAACAGCGAGAGCGTTATTTTTCAATATTTAATCATCTAAAGGAAAAGGATAATGTTGTTATAATAAATGCAAATGATACTAATGAAGATGAATTGACGGAAAAACTTTGGCAACAAATATTTTATACTAGAACATAGTCCACTAATAAACAGGTGAATGGTGGTGATGATGTGCATGTGCTATGAAGGGGGAAAAAAGGGGGATAAAATTTAAATTTATTGAAGGGGTGTTATTTTGCAGAATAAAAAAGTTAAATCTTTGAGTAATGTTGTATTGATAATTGCAATTACATTAGTGATTATCACATCTGGGGTTACTGGGGGCGCGAGTTTCGTAATAAATAGGCGAAACATTATTGCCCATTATGGAACAACATCAAGACAAGTTGCACAAACGATAGTGGCGGCAATAGATGGAGATATTTATGCGGAAATTGTTGCAACAAGAGAGCGAAATGAACATCTGGATTTTATTGACATGTTGTTACAAAATACAAGAGACGAAACAGGTGTGTTGTTTGTGTACGCACTTTTCCCCACATTTGAAGGGGGATACGTAACATATGTATCTGATGTGATAACAGAGGATTTTGACGCATATCCGCTAGGGGCATCTATATCTACGGAATGGTTTGCCATGGATGAAATACTAGAGGCCATTCGATATGGGCGCGCGACTCAAAGCGGAATCTTGGATGGTGGAGAGTATGGTGTGTCAGTAGGGGGATTTGCTCCTGTTATTGCAAGTAACGGGGAAGTTGTGGGCATAGTTGGCGTAGAAATTGCGATACAAGCAATCCTTAATAGGCAGATATATTTTGCATCTACATTGGCTGGTATAATGCTTGTATTTTTAATCACAAGTGTAATTATGATTAAATTAGTTTTGAATAAACTAATCAAACGCCCTATTGCATCACTAATGAATGCCTCTCAGCAACTAGCAAATGGTAATTTTGATGTATCATTAGATGTAGATTCTCAATATGAATTTTCAACACTTGCATATGATTATAGGGTGCTTGTTGATACATTACGAAATGTATTTAGCGATTTCTCCCATTTGGCACATGAGATTCATGTGAATGGTGACATTGACTATAACATTGATGCTAACAAATATAATGGCGAATATAAAAAAATGATTAATACAATTAATAATTACACAGGTGTTTTTGTGGAAGATATGCGTGCAATAATAACTCCATTAGAGCAAATAAGTAATGGGGATTTTAATGTTTCCATCAAGCAATTTTCTAATAAAAAATCTATTATTAACACATCATACGACGCACTTTTGGAGAATCTTACACTAATCCACTCTGATGTTAAATATCTTTCAGACTCTGCAACACGTGGAAAGTTAAATGTGCAAGCAGATTTACACACTTATTCTGGCGAATGGAAAACCATGATTGATGATATCAATGATTTGGTTAAAGCCTTGGCAGAGCAAGCATATCACTATGAGTATATTTTAGATTCCTTGCCCACACCAGTTATAGTTGTAAGAAATGACAGAACTATTCAATATCTTAACAAGAGTGCAGAGAATACATTTAACCAAAAACGTGAAACTACTGTTGGAAAACCATGTTGTACATTTGGCACAAAGGTTTGTAATACAGAAAATTGCATAGGCAGAAGGCTTAGTTTAGGTCATGCTCAAACTAAAGAAATTGAAAATAATATGGCTTATATAACCCATGCGTCCAGATTGCAAGATTCAAAGGGTAATGTGTTAGGGCATATTGAAATTGTGCAAGATATTACAGAACTTGAAACCACTATTGCCAAAATAAGCGATATTATGCACCGAGTACAAACTGTAAGCGAGCAAGTCGCAGATGGTGCAAGGCAAATCTCTGATAACAGCCGTGAATTGGCAGATGGGGCATCGTTACAAGCAGAGGCGGTTAATGAGCTTCATGGAAGTATAGATATAATAAATGGTCAAGCTCAGTCTGCTGTAGCAAATGCTACAAAGGCAAATCATTTAGCACAAAACTCAAAAGCGGATGCAATGTTGGGCAATGAGGAAATGAAGCTAATGCTGTCGTCTATGACAGGCATTAAACAATCATCGGACAATATTTCGCGCATTATAAAAACAATCAATGACATTTCATTTCAAACAAATCTGCTTGCGCTTAATGCCTCTGTTGAAGCGGCAAGAGCGGGTGAACACGGCAGGGGGTTTGCAGTTGTTGCAGAGGAAGTTCGGAATTTGGCAGAGCGTTCACGTTCAGCGGCAGATGAAACACAGGCTTTAATTTCGGAGTCAATTTATAGGGTAGAAGAGGGTACTAAAATTGCAATTAACACGGCAAATGCATTTGAGGGTATAGTTAGTGGTTTTGACAATGTATCACAACAAGTGGAAGACATTGTAGAGACTTCACTTGCTCAGAGCGAGTCAATCGAGCACATTATTCACGGGTTAGGGCAGATTTCTGCTATAACTCAGGCAAACACGGCGGCGAGCCAAGAGGCTGCAGCGGCTTCCGAGGAGCTTTCGGCACAGTCAGATTCTTTGATTATGATGTTTTGATTATGTTAATGTTGTAGAGTTTTACTCTATTATGAAAGAACAATCAAAGATTTGAATAATTTTGTAAAGTATGTTGAGTAATTTATGTTTACTAAGGAGTTGCACTATGTATGAAAAACAGCATGATTTTAGGCATAAGTCATATGACATTTATTGTAAAAGATTTGGAGCGCTCCTCACTATTTTTTGAAAAGATTTTCGACGCAAAAGAAGTCTATGCGAGTGGTGATAACACGTTTTCATTTTCAAAGGAAAAGTTTTTTCTTATTAATGATATTTGGGTTTGCATAATGGAAGGTGAATCACTTGGGGGGCGCACATATAATCATGTTGCTTTCCAGATTAACGAATGTGACTTTGATGTTTTTGTCTTGAGAATAAAAGAGATGGGGGCAGAGATTAAACCTGAACGCCCTCGCATAGATGGTGAAGGTCGTTCCATATATTTTTATGATTACGACAATCATCTTTTTGAGTTACACACTGGCACTCTTGACAGAAGATTGAAAAGTTATTCCAAAAGGCGGCTATAATCAAGCATGAATATAGTTGGATTGAAGATGTTTTTGAATCTTTGAAAATTGTATTAAAAAGGGTTATGTACTTGTTAATTATAATGACTTAAATTATTGTTGTTTATAGTCTGATAACATATTCATGTTTTCCTTGACTAAAAAGGGACACTTGATTACAATGTATAAAAATGATTAGATTAGTTGAGGTGAATTGAGTTTGGCAAATATTAAATCTGCTAAAAAGCGCATTCGTGTTACTGAAAGACGACAAGCAGCAAACAAGCATGTTAAATCAGCAACTAAAACAGCCCTTAAAAAGGCAAAACTTGCGGTTGAAAGTGGCGACAAAACAACAGCAAACACTCTTATGGTAGAAGCTATTTCTGCCATAGACAAAGCGGCTTCCAAAGGTGTTTATCATAAAAACACTGCATCTAGGAAAAAGTCTAAATTGGCTAAACTGGCAAACAAGTATGCTGTATAAGTAAATTCTACAGCTTGAAAAAGGGGCTATATGAATAAGCCTCTTTTTTCTATATTTTTAGGAGGGATATCGTGATTTACAAGGAATTTGGAAACACAGGGAAAAAAGTATCAACTTTAGGATTTGGCGCAATGCGGCTTCCTATGCAAGGCGAAGGTGATAAACGTGAAATTAATGATGAACTAGCTGTCCCACTAATGCAAAGGGCGTTTGATTTGGGTGTCAACTACATAGACACCGCGCCATATTATTGTGATAAATTGAGCGAGGTATCTGTAGGTAAGGCATTAAAAGGTTATAGGGATAAAGTATATGTATCTACAAAGAACCCAATTGAAAACAATTCACCAGACGATTGGATGAAAAGGCTTGAAACATCATTAGAAAAATTGGACACAGATTATATCGACTTTTATCATTTTTGGGGCATTAAATTAGAGAATTTTAAAATCTGGCAATCTCTTGAAGATGGACCACTTCAAGCCGCCGAAAGAGCTAAAGCACAGGGTTTAATTAAGCATATTTCATTCTCATATCATGATAGCCCTGAAAATTTACGCCCTATTATAGATAGCGGAGTTTTTGAAACGATTTTAATTCAGTACAATTTACTTGACCGTTCCAATGAAGAAAATATCGCATACGCCAAACAAAAAGGGCTTGGTATTGTGGTAATGGGTCCTGTGGGTGGTGGGCGTTTGGGTGCGCCAAGTGACGTGATTCAGAATCTTTTAAAAGAAAAACCCGCCAGCACAGCAGAAATGGCAATGCGTTTTGTCTTTGCTAACCCTAATGTAGATATATCATTATCAGGTATGAGTAATTTAGCACAACTTGAGGAGAATGCAATCATAGCCCAAAAAGGCGGAATGCTAACTGACGACGAACTTCAACAAGTCAAATCCATGATGGAAGAAAATAAAAAGTTAGCACAGTTATATTGCACTACTTGCGATTATTGCAAACCATGCCCACAAGAGATAAATATTCCTCTTTTGTTTACTACCATGAACAATTACAAAGTATATGATGTTAAAGACCACGCGAAAGCAACTTATGCAGAGATTTTGGGCGGAAAAAACCCGTGGTTAAAATCAGCACACCCACAAACTTGTACAGAGTGTGGCGAATGTGAAGAGAAATGCCCACAAAACTTACCAATAATTCAACAATTAAAAGAAACTCATGAGACCTTATATAACAAAGAGTGAAATACATGTGTTAAAAACAAAGATTCAATAAAATACAAAACTTCCAATTGCTCAAAAAGTGTGTAATATACACGCTTTTTTATTTGCTAGGAAATTGCTCTCGCAATTTCCTAGCAATGGGGTGCTGCCCCAAGCCCTGCCACTACAGCGCGAATGAATCACGCTTCCGTTTCCTTCGGAAAGTGGCGTAGCCACTTTTTTATTGTAATCAGAAGATAATATATTCCATATCACATGACTAATATCAAAAAAACAGCTTGATGACTATAAACCACCAAACTGTTCTAATGATAAATCAAATCCACTGTATTTTAATATTATGATTTATACTCGCCATTTTCAAAAAATACTACTTCCCCACCATCTTCATAAATGCCAGTAATGCACATGTCAGAAGTCCCAAACATAAAGTCAACATGCACCAAAGAATCATTTGCACCAGCGGCAATAAGCTCTTCAACCGAGAATTTATCACCATCAAGAATATTTTTGGGATACGCTTTACCTAATGCCAAATGCGCCGAAGCATTTTCATCAAAAAGAGTATTGTAGAAAAGCGTATTCATTTGCCCAATTGGTGAAGAATTTGCAACTATTGCCACTTCGCCCAAGCGTGCCGCGCCCTCGTCCATCTCTATGATATTTTTTAAAGTATCTTGATTTTTGTCCGCCTTATAACTTACAATTTTACCATCTTTGAAAGTCATTTCAAAACCTTCAATGAGAGTTCCATTGTATGACAATGGCATAGAGGCAACAACTCGTCCTTCTGCTTTTAAGCGGTCAGGCATTGTAAAAATTTCTTCAGTGGGAATATTGGGGAAAAACGGTATACCATCGTCACCTATATCATCACCCCCTGCCCAAATGTGATTTTTAGCCAAACCTAATGTAAAATCAGAGCCTAAGCCTGTAGTAAACCTAAGTGCAGAAAATTTTTGCGCGTTGAGATAGTTCACATGCTGTACAAAATTTTCTCTATGCTTTTCCCAATCACCTACGGGGTTTTCACCATCAGCTCTTGCACCTTTTAAAATACGCTCCCATAATAAGTCCATAGCTTCCGCTTCTGGTTTGTTTGGGAAAACTTTTTTTGCCCATGCTGGAGATGGTAATGCTATTATTGACCAGCGCAATTTACTACTCATTGTTAATGATTTGTGACTTTTGAGGGCTTCCCCTGCAACTTTGCTAAATCTGTTGATTCTGTCTAAATCAACACCTGCAAGATAATCAGGGTCTGTTGACCTTATATCAAGATACACTGCCCCTTTGTCATCTTGCTCTTTAAATTTTGCAACACGCCAATCTTCATATTCATCAAAGATTTTATTATCTGCATATAAATATTTTGCCCGTGTAGATTGATCATCACGCCAATCTATACGAACTTCTGATGCACCTGTTTCATATGCCACTGCTTCTACCATTCGTCCAAAGTAGGCATCATCTACAGCACAACCAATTATTACAAGTTGACCTTTTTGTACATTACCACCTGCACGAACAAGAAGTTCAGCATATTTTTGCAATCTAATTTTATCCATATATTGTATCTCCTCAATCTAAGATTTTTTTATAATATCAGAATATTAGGTAAATGTGAATATAAGGGTTGAAAAACTACTATAGCTGTGTTGTACTATCCTTTACTAAGGAAGAATTGCGAACACAATTTCCTAGCTAAAAAGAAAGGTATAAACTCATGTGGAATACTCGTGGATTGCGAGGTAGTGCATTTGAAGAACTTATTGATATAACAAATCAATTGTATGCCCAAAAATCTCTAGCAATCATACAAAAAATCCCTACCCCCATCACCCCAATAGCAGTTGATAATAAAAACCGCACCATAACATCCGCTTACTTTGAAAAAAAAAGCACAGTGGATTTTATTGGTGTAGCCCAAGGTATTGCAATCTGTTTTGATGCAAAAGAAACTAGGCAACTCCATTTGCCACTGCGTAATATTCACTCCCATCAAATCGAATTTATGGAAGATTTTCGCAAGCAAAAGGGTATTAGTTTTCTTTTGGTACATTTTCAAATAAAAAGGGAAGTATTTCTACTTCCAAGCGAAGAATTAGCAAAATTTAAGGCTTCCACAGAACGTAAATCTATTCCTTACAATAGCTTTAATCACAAATATATAGTTCCAAACAAAAATGGTTTTCCCATTCATTACCTAGAAGCAATAAACTCCTTTATAGAACATAGTTAGATAAATTTCATCAAGTTGACAAGAAAATCAAATAGCTATACAATGTGGAACTAACAGAGAACTTTGTTTAATTTAAGAGTAATTCAAAATATTAAGCAACTCCATCTTCTGTCAAAATGTAAAGGGGGCATGAAATTGAAATGAATAAAGATTTTTTGTTAAAAATAAATATATGGGCAGTCTTTATTGTTGGGACTCTGTTTGGAACAATGTCAGTTGTTCGTGGCGGGTTTTCTATGGGGGCACCCACTTTCATAGGTGCATATATTACAGTAATTTTAATGTTAATTGCGCGACGTACATTACCAATTCAGTTTTGCATTTACCTTATTGCCACAATTGCTTTTTTTGCAATGTTTATTCCCCCTATGATGAGAAATGAGGCGATAGAAACTTTAACAATTTTTTCAGGATATTCCCTTGCATTTGGCTTGTATTTCCAAAAACGTTTGGTTGTATATCTTGCGGTTATTACAAATGCAGCACTTCTCATATTTATTTTTGGGCTAGGTATTGGGCTTCCAGAACATGTTAGCCCCACGGCAATGATTTCTCCCTTAGTACAAATTAATGTTGTATTTCTCTTATTGTATATACTTGTTTCCTTAATCATAACCTTTTTGAATAAAATTCAGGAAAGCGACAATCTTAAAGTGGCGCAACTTGAAGAAGAACGCCAAATGAATAGTGATTTATCTACGCTTGTTCACGAATATGTTACCAATGGTGATTTTGAATACAGGATTGACAAAAGCAGATATAAAAATGTACACAATAAAGATATTGTAGAGGGTATAAACAGTATGGTGCAAGCCTCTGTGGATGATATGAACACTATGCTTTCAGTTTTAAAAAGCATAAGTCAAGGTGAATTTAATATAGATGTGAAACAATTCCCTGGTAAAAAGATGATAGCAAATGAAGCAATAGATGAATTTACAGAGCATTTATCTACAATAAGAAATACAATTATTGAGGCTAAATCTGCTGTGGTAAAGGGTAATTTGAACTTTGTCACGGATACATCAGGTTATAAGGGCGATTGGGGTGAAATCCTCAAAGGTCTAAACGATATGTCAAAGGCTATTAATAGTCCAATCACAGAAATTAAAAAAATAATGGAACGCCTGGATAAAGGTTACACAGATGAAACAATAAATGGAGACTATGCAGGAGAGTTTCTTATAATTAAGGATACTGTAAACCGAACCATAAATAATCTAAGTATACTCATAAGTGAAATTTCTACGGTATTGGCAGCACTTGCGAAAGGAGACTTAACAATAAAAACAAGGCTAGAATACCAAGGGGAATTCTCAATCATAAAAGAATCCATTAACAATATAAGTAGCCATCTACATAGAACTATATCTGAAATCTCTACTGCCGCTGATTATGTGTTAAATAATGCTAAACAGCTAGATACATCTGCCACTGATTTAAATAATAGCTCAATAGAGCAAGTAGGCAACATTGAAGAACTTAACGCTTCTGTTGAAGTTATCGCCCAGCAGACAAATCTAAATTCCGATAGCGCTAATGAAGCTAACATCCTATCAGGTAAGTCAACGGAAAACGCAAAAACAGGCAACAATGCTATGAAGCAGATGCTTGAATCTATGTTGCAAATTAAAGATTCAAGTAACAACATTTCGCGAGTAATTAAAGTAATACAAGATATCTCATTCCAAACAAATTTGCTGGCTCTTAATGCTGCTGTTGAAGCGGCTCGTGCTGGAGAGCATGGTAGGGGGTTTAGCGTAGTAGCGGAGGAAGTGCGTAATTTGGCTATCCGTAGCCAAGAAGCAGCCGCTGACACTACTAAACTCATTCAAGATTCTATTGAGCGGGTGGAAATAGGTAGTGGCATTGCGCAATCAACATCAGAGGCATTAAACACCATAGTAGACAACACAAAAGGTATGTTGAATATTATAGGCAACATCTCTTCTTCTTCAAAAGAACAAGCCACTGCCATTACAGACGTAAGCACGACACTTAATCAGATTTCCGCTGTGGTACAAAACAATTCGGCTGCGTCGGAAATGACAGCGATTGCGGCTACAGACCTTAAAGCTCAGGCTGTATTATTAAAACAGCTTGTTGAATATTTTAAAGTATAGTTGGGGTTTTACCCTATTGAAAATAAAGACGGAGGATTTAACATGTTTTTCTATGAACCATTTTCATTAGCAGTGTGGGCAATGATAGTTGGATTTGTTATCATCATGCTACTGATGAATGAAATAACAAGACGATACAAATGGTGTGCAGTGGCAATATTTATTGTTCTGCCAATTGTGCTGACTATTTTCGTTTGGCCACGTACCGCTGTTGGTGCTGGTACAGACCATTGGTTTGCGTGGGTTAAGGTGTATTCTGCATTGGCGGGAGTTGTTGGTTTTATGGCTATCCGTTATTTTAAAAAGTTGGATGGCAGTAAATTTATGTATATTTTCCCACCTTTAATCCTTGCAATCAACATACTCCAAGCCGTTTTTAGGGATATTGAAATTTTTATGAACTTTAATGGTATGACTGTTGTGGAAAATAACCTTACAATATCAGGTGGACCATGGAATTTGATTAATGCCATTGCTGGAATTCTTTGTATTATAACCATCACTGGGGGCATGGGCATTCAAATCGCTAAAACAAAATCAAGGGATATGGTTTGGCCAGACATGTTGTGGATGTATATAGTTGCTTACACCCTATGGAATTTTGCCTATGTCTATAATGCACTTGCAGACCGTTCCCTCTATGCTGGTATGTTGATTCTTATTTCTGCTGCTGTTGCCTCAATATGGAGCAAAGGCGCGTGGCTTCAACATAGGGCGCATACGCTCTCACTATTCGCCATGTTTAATCTTGCTGTACCTGCCTTTGCTGAATCATCAATTTTTGCCGTTACAGTGAATGTGAGTACCACTCCAAACTATGTAATGAGTATCTTGTCTATTGTAAGTAATGTTGCCCTTGCTGTGTATATGCTTGTTTGTATGATTAGAAGAAGCATCAAAAATCCTTACACAAATGATGTATTTAGTCATTTGCAATCACACAAAAATGTCTTGACTAATAACAATTTGGGGTAAAAATTTTTATTAGGATGCGTGACGATTTAAGTGTTTACTATATAAGATAAAATCATTATGACCAATATGGCAATTAATCCATGGGCGATTTTTGATAATAAATATGGCATTGGGCGTATGCCTGTTCCTGTTGTAAAGTGAAACGTTTGCATATGGATTGAAAATCCACCAAATGCAATAACAAATGCAACAATAGCCAATGTTTGGGGCGTAGTGTGCATTATGGCAAGGCGATTTAATCCACCTGTTACCTCAATAAGTCCTGCCATCAATCCACCAAGGCTAACATCATCAGGAAATGCGATTGCATCAATTAATGCAACAACAACACTAAAAAATATTATTAGTCCACCTACTAATGCCATGGCTTCCATGGCATTTTTTACTGCCTCGCCCATGATTTTGCCAATAGGTTCTTTTTTAATGGGGGTATGTTCTCTTTCCGCTGGGGAAACCTCAGCTACACTTCCTTTGGGAAGTACTACAGGTGCTTTTTTTACCCACCCAAGTATTACTCCTAGTAATATAGCAGACAGAGCATGTGAAGCCCACAACAGATAACCAACAGAGGCACTTTCAAACATACCAATACCCACCACACCCACAATAAATAACGGTCCAGCATTATTACAAAATCCTAATAAATGCTGTGCTTCATCAGTTGAAATTTGTTCGTTTCTATGTAAATCGGCAACAACTTTTGCTCCTAGAGGATATCCAGAAGTAAGCCCAATGATAAGGGCAAATCCCCCTGAACCTGGTAACTTAAAGATATTTTTCATAATTGGTGAAATAAAATTCCCCAAAGTTTGCGCAAATCCCAATGATATAAGCATATTTGTTGCAATCATAAATGGTAACATCGAAGGCAAAACATTATTAAACCATAACAAAAGCCCTTCACGAGAGGCAGGAAGCACAACTTGCGGAAATATCAACAGAAATATATTGAAAATAAACACAAAAATAGCTATAATCAAAGGACACATCCTTTATATAGTCATTAAAATTCTAAACCTAGGGGGGTATTTAAATTGGATGATTACAAAAGAACAAAAAGACCCTCACACCGTCGCCCTATGGAACGGACAAGTCCTTATGCTAGTGAAGCAAGGGCAGGGCATAGTCGTGAGTTGAAAAAAAAATCTAAAATACCTGAAAATCTTCTAAAAAAACGCTCTACTCGTTCCGCCTCTTTTGTAGCAGGGATATTTTTTGTGTTTGTCTTTGTATATATGATATATGCGGCTTTTAGGCATTTTAGCCCCGAGATTGCCACAGTAGTTGTTCGTATGGAAAGTCAAGAAACTCCAACATCTGTGCAGGGTTTAATTGTTCGATACGAACAGGTGTATACATCAGATAGAAGTGGGCGAGTTGTTTTTTCGATAGGCAACTATGAGCGTGTCAACAGCGGTACACATATTGCAATTGTACAAGACTCCAATACTATCGGAACATTTGACAGAACACTTGCGGACATAGAAGCAGATATTATTACCTTACGTGATAGAATGGATTCCTTGCACATAGAGCCAATGATAGAACATTTTAATGTAAATTTACAAAGTATTGTTAATACAAACATGCATCATTTTACATTAGAAAATACACAAAACATTCATATTCTGCTAGATAGTCTGCAACAAATCAGTAATCGTCGTAATAATGACCTTATTTCAATGCTCAGTAATATAGTGCCTGAACACCAAGCAAATTATGCAAATATAAACAATGAGCTTGAAATGAATGCAACAAATATCTATGCGCGTAGCAGTGGGATTATGTCCCCTCTTTTGGATGGTTTTGAAAATGAGTTTGTGCCAGAGCGTTTGCGATATCTAACTCGTGATGAAGTACGTCGGGTTGTAGATTATTCCATGCTTGCGCCTACTCGTGATGTTTCAGGAGATGACCCTGTATTTAAAGTTGTGTCAAATACATGGTATGTTGCTGCCTATATGCCAAACGAGATGGTTGAGGATTTTGTTGTGGATACAACCCGTGTAATATATTTGCTAAATGCAAATACTGGACTATATCAACCAGTTAGTATGCGTATAATAAGCATGTATAGTGACCCGCGTGAAACCCTTGTAGTATTCAGAAGCAATCGAAATGTAATAGATTTTTTAAACCAGCGTAATGTAAGTTTGCGGACTAGTCATAATGTCCGTCATGGTTTACAGATTCCATACACTGCAATAGCTACACGAAATTACTATAGAATCCCTCGAACTCATATACATGATGTTGGTGGATATTCTGTAATAATTTCAAGTGGTTTAAGAAGTGTGCCAATTGAAGTGGCAGATTACTCAGATTATAATGTATATGTAATGACTGGAGCAGGCTTTACACTTGGTGATTCATTAATACCATCAGATATTGTAAATACTTCATTCTTATTAACTGAAGTCGATGTTTTACAGGTGCATGGTGTATATCGTGCTACAATGGGTTTTGCTAATTTTATAAGAATCCATTTGGATGATGATATTTATAACATTGGCAATTATATTTTACTTGACCCATCAAGTAATTTTTTGCGCCAGTTTGACAGTATTGTTGTAGATGCTTCAAGTGTGCATGAAGGGATGATTTTAAAGTGATAAAAAACAATGTAAACGAAATCAAAACAAAAATCACCAATGTAGCAAATAAATGCGGACGTAATCCCAAAGATATTAAATTGGTGGGTGTTACTAAAAATATCGAACTTAAACGAGTGGAAGAACTTATAGCGGCTGGTGTGGATATTTTGGGTGAAAATCGTGTTCAGGAGTTTTTGCCTAAATATGAAGCACTTCCATCAACATCGTGGCATTTTATAGGACATTTGCAAAGTAATAAGGTCAAATTTATTATTGACAAGGTTGATTTAATCCATTCCGTTGATAGTTTGTCATTAGCACAAGAAATAAATCGCCAAGCAATAAAAAACAATAGAACTGTAAATATTCTTGCTGAAATTAATATCGCAAGTGAAGACAGTAAATTTGGTTTTCAGCCAGATGAAATATTTGATTTTGTTGAAAACATACAAACAATGCCACATATTTTTTTTAAAGGATTAATGTGTGTTGCCCCTTTTGTGGAGAATGCAGAAGAAAATCGTCCACATTTTAAGAAAATGCGTAAATTACTTCTTGACATACAGGAAGAATACCAATATCATCATATGTGTGAACTATCAATGGGCATGTCAGGTGATTTTGAAATTGCTATAGAAGAAGGTTCAACAATGATTAGAATTGGCACATTGTTATTTTGTTAGGATAGGACGCGCCTTATGATATGGAGCTATGCTCCTAGATAAGAGGGAGATTTATGGGTAATTTTATTACAAGATTAAAGGATGTTATTATTAATTTATTATCAGGTCCCATTGAATTAGGCTTTCGCAACAAGCAAAACAAACAAGAAAAAGATAATACTGCTATAGCACGACGACGTGGTAATGTAATCTATTTGCGAGAACCATCTTATGATGGAAATGAAGACAATAACTTTCATTCTGTATCTATTGAGTCTAGTAATAATATCATTGATTTGTTTAAACACATAGAATCAAAAGAAGCCCCCAAAACAACAGAAGCTATTGTTTTTAAGCCTCAACATATGATGGATACAATTGAGATAGTTGAACAAATGAGAAGTGGCAGGATGTGCTTGGTTGATTTAGAATCGTTGAATTTTGAACTTGCAAAAAAAATTACAAACAGGCTGAATAATGCATGTGTAGAACTTAATGGGACTATATTAAGAATTAGTGATAGAGCTGTTTGTTATATGTCTTGTGAAACGCTTGTTCTTCCTAATCCTAATGAGTATAAGGCAAACAGCAAGTGAAAATCCACTAATTACGCAAGTTGTAAGTTAATGGATAAATTATTTACGAAAAACTTTAATTTATTTGTTGACATCAAAATGAAATGATAGTAAGATAGTAGTAATCTATTGGTAATAGAGATATGTTATAGTAAAGTTATAGTGTTGTATTATGTTGGGAGTATTGTAGACAAAATTAACTAAGATAAAATACAAACTACAATTTGTGACATAGTGATTACAAGGAGGTACATTATGAGCATTTTTGATACACTAAAGGGCATATTTGTTACACCAGGTGCAGATGACTATGATGATGAATATATTGAAGATGATAATTACCAGAGAAGCAATAATACATCCCGCCGCCGCTCTAATCAATATGATGAACCTGTTTATGGTGGAAATGTTGTAGATGTACCTGAAATGCCTTCTCATCATCCCCATAAACCATCATCACGGAACAATGTTATTAAACCACAGCCACAACAAAGTGAAGCTATTGTTATTCATCCAAAAGATATGGAAGATGCTTATCATATAGGCACACATGTTAGACAAAACAGGCTTGTTATAGTAGACCTTACAGGTCTTGCCTCTGAAATGGCACGGAGAATAGTAGATTACTTATCTGGGGTTTCTCATACCATTGAAGGGAAAACAGTGCGTATTAATAATGGTATATTTACAATTTCACCCCCCTCATATAATGTTAGAGAAGAAACATCGCGTTTAAGTTCTAATAATCCTGATAGTGATTTTGGACCTGCGAGTCCTTATAGGTAATTGATATGATTGGTTTTATTGCACAGGTTTTAAACTTGTTTTTTTGGGTACTATATGTTCTATTGATATTGAGAATATTGTTAAGTTGGATTTCTCTAGGGCGTGGCAATCAACTAACAGAATTGCTATTCTCATTGACGGAACCGTTTTTATCACCACTGCGTAGTATAGTACAGGCTTCTCCATTAGGTGGAGGAATGGCGTTTGATTTATCACCCCTTGTCGCGTTTATAATAATAAATTTTTGTCAGCGTATTATAAGTACCCTTTTGTTGATTGCTTAAAAATGGCTAAAAAGGTCTATAAAAAAGCGACTCCGTCGCTTTCCGAAGGAAACGGAAGCGCGATTCATTCGCGCTGTAGTGGCGGGGGCTTGGGGGCAGCGCCCCCATTGAGCGACGGAAATTGCGAGAGCAATTTCCTGGCAAATAAAAAAGCGGTTATGCCACTTCTTTCGAGATGTGATATAACCGTTTTTTTACCTATTTTATACTCTCTAAAAAGTCTTCTCCGATATCCCAATTGCCATGCCCCAGTCCTTTGTAAATAGTGGCGGCGATATCGGCAAAAGTTGACCGCGTGCCTAAATTTACAGGCTTTCCGCCATATACCAACAAGGGTACATATTCTCGTGAGTGGTCTGTTGATAAAGTTGTGGGGTCACAACCATGGTCTGCTGTGATAATCAGTAAATCTTGTTCTCGTAAGGATTCTAATATTTGGGGGAGTTGTGCATCAAAATCTTCTAATGCTTTTGCATATCCTTTTGGGTCGTTGCGATGCCCATATTTCATATCAAAATCCACAAGGTTAGTGAAAATCAATGTTGCCTCTTTTTCATTTGCTAGGAAATTGTTCTCACAATTTCCGTCGCCCAATGGGGGCATTGCCCCCAAGCCCCTGCAAAGCGGCGTAGCCACTTTTTTATTTTTAAGGGCTTCTATAGTAGCTTTTATTCCGTCTGCATTATTTTTTGTATGATTTACATACTTTACACCACGTTGGCAAAAGATATCTTCTATTTTGCCGATTCCCAAAGTAAATTGGTTGTGTTCCTCCAGTGCATCCAACAATGTTTTACCTGTAGGGGGAACAGCATAATCGCGACGGTTTTCTGTGCGTGTAAAATTTGCGTTACTTCCTGTAAACGGGCGTGCTATAACTCGTCCAACAAACAAATCATCCACTAACAACTCTCTGGCAATTTCACAGAGTTTATAAAGCTCTGATAGTGGAATGATATCTTCATGGGCGGCAACCTGAAACACGCTATCAGCAGAGGTGTAAACAATTGGCGCACCTGTATTTACATGCTCTTCTCCTAAATCATCTATTATTTTTGTGCCTGAAGCAGGATAATTGCCAAGCCATTTTTCCGCACGTCCTGCACGTTTTAGCCATTCTTTTAACATAGAATCAGGGAATTTTTCAAATGTACCAAAGGGAGGATTCATAATCAGCCCCATCATTTCCCAATGACCACTGGTAGTATCTTTTGCGCGTGTAACTTCTGCCATGCGCCCATATGCAGCAGTTGGGGCTTCCACATTAGGTAATTGCGAATTTTCTATATTGCCCAACCCCATTTTATATAGATTAGGCAAATCCAGCTTGCCTTGAGTTTTATAGATATTACCTAGTGTATGCGCTTCTGAATCGCCATACTCTGCCGCGTCTGGTAATGCACCAATTCCGACACTATCCAAAACAATAATACACACCCGATTAAACATAAAGTTTTCCTCCTGTAGACCATCACGGTCTATTGTATAGTTTGCCAATTTGCTGTATAGTGAATGCAATTGAAAATAGGCGTACTTGTACGCAACCATTTTTAATTGTAATGAACGCCCCCACACCGACTGTCGCATAACAAAAGGAGGGGTGGGGTAGTGAATGCAATTAAAACTGCTATACAGTATACGACAAAGCAGAGGAAAAAACACGCCCTCCCGTCGTTGGTTGGTTTCGGAAGAGGTCTAATATAGAAGGGATAGCCCATGTATCATATAATACTAAATCCTGTTGCAGGTCGTGGACGCACCATATATCATTTACCAGTTCTAACGAAATTGCTTAAAGAGCATGATTTGCCTTGTGAAGCACATATGACATCAGCGGGGATGTTAGATGGTTATAATATTGCAAAGAAAATTTGTACCACAAAAGAATGCTCTGGAATTATAGCAGTAGGTGGCGACGGAACATTACAGGAAGTCGTAGCTGGTATGGCGGATGCATTCCCTCATGGCGAAAGAATTCCTATACCTTTAGGAATTTTACCTGCGGGTAGTGGTAACGATTTTATTATGACTCTTGGTGGTGGAAAATCCACTGCTCTTGCAAACTATAAGAAGAAAATAGAGCATCTTGCACAAAAATTTATCGAGAGTATTACCATGAATCAAACACGCACTATAGATATAATTACAGCCAATGATTTGGCTTTTATTAATATTGGCAATATGGGGCTTGATGCACGTGTTGTGGCAACTGCTATGACCCAAAAGTCAAAAGATAAAGGGAATGCTTATATTGCCGCTGTTTATAAAAGTATTACTCAACATAAAAATATCCCTCTAAAAATTGAAGTTGATGGCAAAGATTATTCAGGGGATTTTACGCTTGTTGCGGTATGTAATGGTCAATATTATGGTGGAGGATTGCGTATTGCACCATCTGCTAGTTTGTTTGATGGTAAAATCACATTATGTATGATATCAGGAGTAAGTCGTCCAAAAGCAATGGCATTGTTCCCTACAATACTAACAGAACAACATGTTAAACTTAAAATAGTAAAAATGATTGATTGTGAACATGTACGTATAGTGCTTCCAGAAGATGAAACACTTTGTTTGGACGGAAATCTCTATCCTCGTGAAGGAACAATTGATTTTAAAATATTACCTCAAGCATTGGATGTATTCGTATGAATCATTATTTTATAGAAAATCCTGCATTATTAACTCAAGAAAGGCAATTGACTTTTGATATTTTTGGAATGGAATTTAAATTTCTAACAAATAATGGATTGTTTTCTTGCAATAAGATTGATGATGCCTCCAAAATATTGTTGGAACAAATGCCCGCTATTGAAGGGGATTTGCTTGATTTGGGTTGCGGTTATGGTGTGTTGGGGATTGTTTTATGTAAAAAAAACAACATACGTCTAACAATGAGTGATGTTAATAGTCTAGCTTTGGATTATGCCATAAAAAATGCAAAACTTAACCAAGTAACAGCCACAGCCATACACTCTGATGGTTTTACGAATATAACAAAACTCTACAATCATATTACACTAAATCCCCCCATACATGCAGGCAAAGAAGTAATGTATCGTATGTATAAAGAAGCCACCGAACATTTACACATCGGTGGCTCGTTATATGTCGTTATTCAAAAAAAACATGGTGCTGAAAGCACCCAAAAGAAATTATTAGAGCTATTTAAAGATTGCCATACTCTCTACAAAAAGAAGGGTACATTTGTATTTCAAGCTATATAGAAAAGCGGCGGGGCTTGGGTCAGAGTCCCATTGCAATTATGAAACTTTTTCCCAAACTCTAGCGACTAATATTGTCATATCATCTTTAAGGCTTCCTTTAGAGCGTGCTTCTGCCTCTGCAATGATATGGTCGGCAAGGTCTTGAGGGTTACGATATCTGCAATTTTTTAAAACATGATTTACCCATCCATCTTCACCTGCGCTGGTGATTCCGTCCGTTACCATCAAAATTATATCATCATGGCGCAGTTCGTAAGTGCTGATTTCTAGATCTACATCATTAAGCATTCCTATTGGCAAAGATGAAGATTGTAAGACTTTTACTTTTCCATCACGCAAAATAAATGTTTCGGCTGCGCCTATTTTTATAAATTCACTTTTCCCTGTGTAAAGGTCGATTGAACAAATATCCAATGTTGAAAAACTCTCTTCATTGCTTTTTAGAATTAGCACAGAATTAATCATTCTTACAGCCAATTCCTTATCAAAACCACTTTCTATAAAATCTTCTAATAGACCTACAGTGGCGGCAGATTCACGCCGGGCGCGCTCCCCGCTCCCCATTCCATCTGAAAGTACCAAAAGACATGAACCATTACGTAATTCTATGGCAGAATAGCTATCACCAGAGCCTCGTGTAATACTTTTTGCACGGTGGGCAAAGCCATGAGTAATGCGTAATTTCTGATCTTCCATAAAACGAACCCTACATACATTTCCGCGGATATCACAGTCCGCACCTTCTACCCGCATTTTTCGTTTGAGTACAGCATTAAGAACAGGTAAAATTTCTGTAGAGCATGATTTTCTTATTTTCTCCGAACAGGGGCGATGAGTTATTGTCACCTTGCATCTACCAGAGTTGTCCTCAAGAACAATCACACTCCCCACTTCTATTTTTTGCTTTAGTAATGCCATTATCATTTCTTCTTCAAGTCCCTCATGGAAACGTAATGACATATCAATTTCTTCTGAAAGACATTTGACAATCCCAGACACACCATGTAGTTGTTGGCTGATTAATTCACGGGTTTCGCTTATACGATTATGCCAACGCAAATCGTTGCGATATATAATAAATATCGAATTAAGCTCATTTACGAGATTTTCAGGAGATTTACAGTTCTTTCTAAAACCCTCTGCCATATCATTGGTGCTTGCAGCGCCTTCTTGAGCACAAGCATTTAACATTGCAAAGATCTGTTGATGAGTATTGTACAAATTTTCCTCCCAACACCATTCCATATTTGAGCAACTGGCACAGGCACGATTCGCCAAGTCGTCAATCAACAAAGATATATCATGCTTATTAAGGCTGTTTTTAGGCTTTGACAACCCACTAAATGTATCCGCAAGTTTTTCAAATGCAGAGGAGAAACTATCCAAACGACGGGTTGTTTCCTCTTTTATTTTATCCATATAATCGTCGGCACTATCTAAAACAGGGTTAATTGCAGAGGCAACATTAAAGTAAAATGATTGAGGGGTTATCATAAATGCTATTGAACTGGCAATCATTGAGTATAACATGTAGAGATTTAACATATGGGGTGACAGTAAAAATATGCAACCAGACCCTATTATTGCTATACCAAAAATTACAGCGGGTCGCCCATGTTTTCTAAGCAAACCACCACCCATTCCTGCCACCCCAAGAATCATTGCCCAATAAATATCCCAGTAACCACCTAAATATAAAAACACCCCAAGTAACAGACCAGTCGCACCAGCCATACTTGCTCCACCTTTAAAGGCTACAATACACAGCACATATACACAGAAGAAGATACGCAAAGGCATTGCCCCTACATATATATCTGACGCACCCGCAATTACCCCCGCAATTATTATTGTTATTGCTGTGATATCTTCCCCCGAAAGTAAGTTTGCACGCCGCCTTTTACCTGTGAGAATTACATGTGCGCGTTTTATTATTAAAGTTAATGCCCCTGCAATAATTGTTTCAGTTACTGTGACTACAAACAAAAATGGGCTTGCATCATTAAAAAATGCGATTGCAATTCCTGAAACAAGTATAGACCCAGCAGCGACACATGCGACATAAGGAAGTTTAAGCCATTCTCTATATTGTCCAAAATGCGTGCCAATAAAATAATATATGCAGACTAGCCCAATTGCCAATAGATATCTTATTACAAACAATTCGCCAAGGCGTGTTAATAGCCCCAGTGATAAAAAAATTGCTGTTAAGTAAAAACTTCGCGCACCCATTGTCACTGCCAAAAAAGGCAATGCTAATGGGCTTACAAAACCAAATACCATAGCCCGCCCAATAAAAAAACCAAATACCCCCACCAATCCTGTTGCAAATTCACGTTTAGTTAAAAATAGACGGGGCTTTGATTTAGCTCTACCACTTGCTTTTATTGTTATTGAATCCATATAATCACCAAAATTATTTTTCCACATGGATAATAACATCCATAAGGGTTGTCCTATTTTACATCTATAGGAGAAGAATGTTTTGTAAAATATTGGAATAATGCAAAAACAAAAAAATACCCACTTTCGGGGTATTAACGAAAGTGAGTATTTTTCACCTGTTCTAATTTTTCTATTTTGAAAATATCAATGGCAAACGGAAAGTTTCGCCCTTTTTTTTCGCAAGTGCTTCTGCAAGAGTGATGTATTTTTCCGCTTTACTAAATTTTTTAAGTCCACGATACGCCACTGCCAAATGTACATAAATCCATACCTCATCACGCGCATAACTTACTAACTTTAATATTTTTATTGCTTCTTTATAACATTTGCGATAAGCAAACCATTTGTTAAAATATTTAAGACAATATGCGCGCCCCAATAAAGCTCGTGAAGACAATTCATCTACGCCTATGTTGGAAAGTGAATCAAGAAATTTCGTATAGATTTTTAATGCAGATTCACAATTTTTCTTTTGATATAAATACACATCCGCAATTCCAATTAATGCAACAGTACATTTTGGGGTTATATTGAGCGCACTTTTATAGTATTTTAATGCAGATTCAGCCTCTCTAAAATGTTCACTGATAAAACCAAGTCGCCAAAAAATATCTGACCAACATACATCAATCTCTTTTAAACCCTTAACATCTTGAAGCACTTCTCTTAAATCATTCCATGCTTCCTTATAGTTGCTTAGTTCAAAATTAGCAAAACCCCTCTTTAATAAAATATATGTCTTACTAGGTCTTTTCCAATCACCAGATTTTTTGAATCTTTTATCATAAACAGATAACACCATAGTAGTTGAGCTTAAAATATCTTCTTGAAACCTAAGGGAAAGGCTCACATTCATATACAAAAAACGCCAATATGGATATTCTGCCTTAGAATCATATTCTATTGCCCTTTTTATATAATCCTTAGTCGAGAGCATATTGAGGTGTTCATCACTCCAATAAATAAAGGCAATTTCGCTCAATACCAACCCTTTTGAAATATCATTACTTTGATAATCAATGTTTTCCAGTGACAATAAAAGTGGTAGGGCTTCACTTTCACGATTTAAAAGACGTAAACTACACGCTTTGAAATATGTTATTTTTGAATGTTCTACATCCATATTTTCTGCACGCTCTGCCCAACTTAGCACATCATCATATCTGTTTGCATCATAATACATTTCCATTGCCAAACAATAGGGGTCTGGGTCATAGGGTATCAGTTGAAGTGAATATTCACAAGAATCCACAGCCTCTGCATAACGGTGAAGTTTTTTGAATATTACGGCTTTATCGTAATGTAATCGCGATAAAAATGGCTGAATCTCTTCGGCTTGAGAATATTCCTCAAGAGCTTCATCAAAATGACCCCTATGTGAGAAAACATTACCTTTGTACATAAATAATCGCGCTTTGTTTGATTTGTCATTTTCAAAGCAAGCAGGTAAATTTATACCTATTGTCGCATAAGTAAGAGCGTCATCATAGTTATTATTTTGTATTAACGCGGCAGCTAACCGTGCATACGAACGATAGAATTCTTCTCTGTTAAGGGCATCTTTGAAATATTCGATTGCTTCGTCGTATTCCAAACGATGCATTAAGCATTCTCCCATAAATGCGGGATAACGTTTGTGAGTACTTAATTGTGGATTTGCTATTAGTAACTTATAGGCTTCTTCTAAATCATCATCACCAAGGCTTAGATTAAATTTGACCAAGTTAATTAAAACCTCTACGTCTGTAGGGTCTTCTTTGTGCTTTTTCGTATAAAGTTCTTTTAGTTTAAAGTTTACATGTCCAAACCCAGACATTGCATATATAGATTGGGGGTATTCAACCAATATGCTATACAAGAGTTCACGAGCTTCTTCGTATCTTTGCAGAGCAATCAAACATTCTGAAATTCCACGCTTTGCGGAAAAATACTCTGGTTCAATCTCCAACACTTTTTGATACTGTGATAATGATAATTCCAGCTTTTCTGTGTCAATATCATTTCGGTCTTCATCTTGGTTTTCGTTTTTATTTTCAATGTCAATGGGGACACTGCCCCCAAGCCCCCGCCGTTCCGTTGGGGAAACCCCAACTTCACTTCCTTCGGAAAGTGACATTGTCACTTTTTTATCGCATGGTGTTTCGCACTCCTCACAATTGTGGAGTGGTAGTGCTTCGTGATGCAACAGTGTTGCATACTCTAATAGTGTTCCAGCATGTTCTGGATAGTCATTTAAAAGTGGCTTTAGTATAGAATGGGCATCTTTGTAATTTTCTCGTTGGCGATATAATTCTGCTTTAGCCAACAAAAAATCAGGGTGGTTTATCTTTGCAAGTTCTTCAAATAATTCTTCAATTCCTGCATATTCACCAGAATCTAAACAGCGTCTTACACTATGCCATTGTGTAACGATTTTTTCATAATCAGTTTTATTAGCATCTTCAGTATATTCAAAAAGTTCGTAACGCAAATTTTCAAAGCGAACTTGATTTTTTATATAACCAAGATATTCAGCTGGAAATGTCTGCTCTAATTCTATGCTTCTCCCAAGCCAGCCAAAATGGTTATCTAACAACTGCCACACCTTATGAGGAAGATAATGGTGATCCATCAAAAATGATAATAGGCGTTCACTAACTTCATCTTCTGTATCAAGTTGGACAACCACATCTTCACGTAATAAATCGCGCCATTCTTCAATATTGATACGTTGAAAAAAGTTATCATACAACTTTGTCACATGCGCCATAAACAGTCCCACAGGGGAGGTGTCTAGGGTTTTTTCTGTAGTTTCATCTGCAAGTTTTGCCGCTGTTTCATAGGCTTCACGTAATACTTGAAAGCCTTGAGGATTATCTTCAGGGTTGCAGTGGGCAAGTTGTGTCATATACGCTTCACGTATGGCATTTCTATCGTTTGTTTTGGTTATGCATAAGATTGTCCAGATATCCATATTAAATATCGCGGTCAATATCAGTTAGAATTTCACGCAACTTTTGGCAGTAGTCGCGTAATACTCTTTCGTCCTGTGCGTCCAAAAGCGCGTCAAAATTACGTAACTCTTGCTCTAAATAGCGGCGTCTATCCCCGCGGCTTTCTTCATACAAACGCTCGCCCCATGCTAATAAATAACGGAACTCCTCTTTATCACGTGGATGAATTTTTATACCTTGCATTGCCTTTACTTTTTCCTCCAATTCTTCAGAGGTTAGCGCACCTGGGCTTTTTTCGATTACTAATGTCTTTTTATCTTTGGTTGAAAGCACTGTTATTTCCGCCTCTAATATGCCATTAATGTCATAGGTGAAACGTACATCTATGCTTTCTTTTCCTGCTGGAGCAGGGGGAACTTCAACTGTTATTTCACCCAATAAAATATTATCGTCTGCACGACGACTTTCACCCTGTAATATTTTTGATGTGATTTTTGATTGATTATCATTTAAGGTGTAAAATTTTTCAACACGAGAGACAGGCACTACAGAATTTCTTTCGATAATTGGTGCATAATGCCCAGATTCATACATACCATTTGGGCGTTGAATAGTTACTTCCGTACCCATAGTATAAGGACAAACATCTGTTAAAACTATTTCGCTAAGAGCAGCATCACGAGTTTTTAATGCACCATGGATAGCCGCACCCAACGCAACCACCTCATCAGGGTTTATATGCATAGCTGGAATGCGTCCAAACAACTTTGATACAAAATTACGCACTTGAGGCATTTTTGTAGCTCCACCCACTAAAATAACATTGTCAATATCTGTGAGTTTTAAGTTTGCATCACTTAATGCTCTTTTAATCGGATGACGTAAAGATGTAAATAAATCTTCACATTGGCGTTCGTATTGAGTTACAGTTATTTCATGTGAATACTCTTTATCTTCTTCCAATGAGGTCTCTGCCTCCAAACCTCCGCCATCCACATTAATAACAAAGCGCATGGTTGTTTTTTGCCCATTACATAATTCCAACTTTGATTTTTCGGCTTCTTTCATAAGTTTAGCCATTTGATGAGGAGTTAAAGTATTTAAATCCAGATTCACTTTAGTTGCAAAATATGACAACAATATATTAGTGAAATCTTCACCACCAAGGAAGTTGTCACCTGCTACCGCACGTACTTCCATGATATTTTTGTACTTCTCCAAGATGGACACATCAAAAGTACCACCACCTAAATCAAAAACCAGAAATTTTGTATAATCTGCTTTTTCATGAATACCATAGGCAATGGCTGCTGCTGTTGGCTCATTTACAATACGTTCTACAGTAACTCCTGCTATTGCCCCTGCCGATTTAGTTGCACGTCTTTGGGCATCACTAAAATACGCTGGAACACTTACAATTGCTTCTGTTATGGGCTGACCTAGAAATACTTCTGCATCCTCTTTTAAACGTTTTATAATCAGTGCAGACAATTCTTCTGGCAAAAATGATTTGTTATCCAGCATAAAGGTTTTTTTAGTACCCATGTTACGCTTGAATACAGAGGCTGTGTTTAACGGATGAGTTAGCAACCTTTCCTGTGCTATTTTCCCCACTAATATATCCCCATTGTCGTCCACACCAACCACAGAAGGGGTTAAAAACTCACCATGTGCATTTGGGATTAATTCTGGTTTATCGCCTGTAAAATGTGCTACCAAGCTATTTGTTGTTCCTAAGTCAATTCCTATTATCATTTAAAACACCTCTTGTTAAAATTACTTATCTACTTTATCTAATACACCTGCCGCTTTTAAAGCTATAAAAATTGGCTTGTATATAACAATTACTATTGCAGAATTAATACCCGTTTTAATCAGATTAAAGGGCAGAAAAATTGGAACAAGCATATCTATTACTTGCTCTCGAGTTACATGTGTCATAAAGAGTGGCACAATAAGGTAGTTTAAATATAACATTATTGCAGTGGCAAATAAACTACCAATCATCAAACCTATTATTGCCCCCCATATATTCTGCATTCGTTTGTACAAAATTGTCGCTGGAACTGCAAAAGCCGCAGAGGCAGAAAAATTCATTAACATACCCCAGTACCCTGTTGGGCTGTGTGTAATCATTTCAGTAAAAGCTAACATTAATGATATGATTGCTGCTGCCACAGGTCCAAATAAAAACCCACCCACAACAATAATTGTATCCTTGGGGTCATAGGTAAGAAAGGGGGCTCCCGCCATAAACCTGATTTGTATAGCCATTCCTATGATATACGCCATAGCTGTAATCATTGCGATTAAAACTATATACTTTGTACGACTCATTGTAAGCACATCCTCGCTGTTTGACAAAATCTTAGAATATTGTAACATAATACTGTGCTGATATGCAAAATGGAGTGAAAACAGGGCGTTCACGGGTACTCATGGTAAGTATGGAGGTTTTGTTATGGTTAATAACCCGCAACAACAAATAAATTTATTTGACATATATACGAGAAATGATAAAAGAGATACAAAAGAGTTTAGATTTATAGACCTATTCGCAGGAATAGGGGGTATAAGAATCGCTTTTGAAAGTGTGGGAGGGAAATGTATATTCAGTTCAGAAATGGACGAGTACGCACAAAGAACATATCAAACAAACTTTGGAGAAGAACCACATGGAGATATAACACAAATAAATCCATTGGAGATACCTGATTTTGATATTCTTTGTGCAGGGTTCCCCTGTCAGCCATTTTCTCAAGCTGGTTATAAACTAGGTTTTGAAGATACAAGGGGGACGCTTTTCTTTAACATTGCGGAAATAATTAAAGAGAAACAGCCAAAAGCATTTTTTCTTGAAAATGTAAGGGGGTTGCTAAAACATGATGATGGTAAAACATTTGAGGTGATAGATAGGGTGATAAGAGATTTAGGCTACTCACTACATCACAAAATTGTACGGGCAAGCGATTTTAACCTACCTCAGCACAGACCGCGATTATTTATGGTAGGGTTTAAGGATAGTAGTACAATGTTTGACTTTCCAACACCACAACCATTAACTTTTAAGATGAAAGATATTTTTAATGCAGAAAAGGTAAACAAAGAAATTGGTTTTACATTGCGAGTTGGTGGGCGTGGTAGTAATATAAATGACAGGAGAAATTGGGAGTTTTATATGGTTGATGGAGAGGTAAAAAGAATTTCTATTGTAGAAGCCAAGAAAATGCAGGGTTTCCCAGAGGACTATATTTTTCCAGTTAGTGAGATTCAAGCAATGAAACAGTTAGGTAATTCTGTTGCAATTAATGCCGTTCAAGCAGTTGCACAAAATATGATTAGGAGCTTATAGATACAAAAGTATATCTGCTACATAGCAACCTTCGTACTCTTAAATGAAAGCAGGAACAAAATATGCATATATTATTAACAATTGCCTATGATGGGACTATCTATGCAGGATGGCAAAGGCAAGAGAATGCCATAACCATTCAAGAAAAATTGGAAGATGCATTATCACTCTTAATAAAACGCCCTATTCAAGTGAAGGGTGCAAGCCGTACAGATGCTGGTGTACATGCAATAGGCCAAAGGGCAAGTTTTTTTGCCCCTGATTTGTTAGTCCCTTTAAATAAATTGCCATTGGTATTAAATGGGCTTTTGCCTCCTAATATTTCAGTGACGAACGCAATAGAAGTTAGTGAGAATTTTAATCCACGATTTGATGCGAAACATAAAACTTATAATTATAATATTTGCAATGCACCTTATCCTAATCCATTAAAGACACGTTATAGTACATTTGTTCCCCATATTCTCAATTTATTAGACATGCAAAAAGCCGCCCAGCAGTTCATTGGGCGGCATGATTTTGCTACATTTTGTGCCACAGGAAGCAATGCTAAAACCACCATACGTGAAATATATTCTTGTGAGATTACTAAAAATTCAAATTTAATTTCATTGTCAATAACGGGGAACGCGTTTTTATATAACATGGTGCGTATTATTGCTGGAACAGTTGTTTATGTTGGTATGGGTAAGATTTCTCCTGATGAAATCAGTAGTATTATTAAATCTTGTGATAGAACTAAAGCAGGAAAAACTATGCCTCCAGATGGATTAATCCTTATGGATGTGTGTTATGAAGTATACCCACTAGAGTAATCCATATATTAGGAGAGATACATTTATGCATATTGCAGAAAATATTTTGAAAAATAGCTTAAAAAACGTATATTTTTTAGCAGGAACTCCATTAGCAGGCAAAACAACAATGGCAAAGATTATAGCAGAAAAGCATGATTTTGTATATTTCAGTGAGGACTGGTATACTGAGAGTTTTAAGTTATTTCGGTCTCTATGTGCAGAAGAATATCAACCATATTCATCAAAAAAAGAAAAAACCATCAATTGGGAAACCTATTTTGGAAAATCCTTAGAGGAATTTTTGGAAGATGATTCAGGACGCAAGGGAAATGATGAATACATTGAGTTTGCAGTTATTGAGTTAATCAAGTTGTCGCAAAAAAGCAGAGTTATCACAGATATTGCTATTCCGATTCCACTTGTGGCTGAAATTTCAGACTACAGTAGAATTGCTTGTTTGATGGCAATACCTGAATTAATTACTTGTGAAAATTATGGTATTCGTGATAGCCATAAAACGTTTTTAGACTGTTTAAAATCACTAAATGAACCAGATAAAAAAATAGGTGTACAAGATGAATTGTTTAGAATTCGTGCTGAACAAACATATAAAGAAGTTCAGCAGTACAATCTTTTTTCAATTGTTCGAACAAAAGAAAGTATTATTGCAGATTCTTTGAAAATACTGGAGAATCATTTTAATTTGTGAAAAATTGGAGGATAGGTATATGGATCAAGATGAAGAATTATGGTTTAGTGACCTTTTTTGTATACGAGCATAAGTTGTATTAAATAAGTATGAAAAATTTTACGGGAAGCCCAATGGCTTCCTTTTTATTTAAATGGAGGGTTCTGCCCTCCAACCCCCGCCGTTTCGTTGGGGAAACCCCAGCTACACTTCCTTCGGAAAATGGCATAACTGCTTTTTTATTAAAGGGATATCCCATTACTTATCTTGAAAGGAGCAATCTACCATGATTAACGAGAATCGAACAGTGGCAAGGCTTTCGGAGTTATTTGCATTATCACTGGGCATAAGCTCAACTAAAGCACGGCAGATTCGTAATGTCGCCTCACTTCATGACATTGGTAAACAACGCATAGATAAATGTATTCTCAATAAAAAAGGGCGACTTGCGCCAGAAGAATTTGAGATAATAAAAACCCACACAAAAATTGGGGCGCAAATGTTATCAAGCATTCGAGGGGAATTTGGAACTATGGCAAGGGCGGTATGCCTTTGGCATCATGAGTGGTTCAATGGTGGGGGATATATGGGCATTCCTACAAGCAAATTACCTTACTATATCCCCATTATTTCAATATCAGATGTGTTTGTAGCTTGCTGTAGCAACCGCTGTTACAAGAAGGCTTGGCCACCAAAGCAAGTTTTGGAATATTTGCAAAATCAAGCAGGAACACAATTTTCTTATGAGATAGTAAAAAAATTTATTAGTCTAATCAGAGAAAGTGATGATGTTGCAGATATATTTGTATGTATAGTGAATTGAAAACAACATGTATATTTTATGCAAAATTGCGAAAACTTGTAATGGGAGTGGTTCCGATGGGCTTTAATTCAATTGAAGAAAAAGTAATATTTGACTATCTTTCTGCTGGAGTAGTGGTTAATTCATTGCCAGATAAAAGTTTAGGCAATCTACCAGAACAGGAAAAACAAGAAAACAAGTCGCTTTTTCAAATCTCAGCAGAGATAAGCGAAGATATAAAGGTCTTAGATTATGCAAGAACCAATACATCATATAGGAATATTATCTCTATAAGACGTGGTGCGCGTTTAATTATATTTATCAAAAAAATCGTACGTAAATTAGTATTTTGGTATGTTGAGCCTGTATGCCAACAACAAACGACTTTTAATAATTCTGTCACTCCTGCAATTGGGCGCTTAAATGAAATTAGTTTTGCACTTATAAAACAAACTGATGAAAATAAACACCAAACAGCCAATCAATTTCAAGATTTTTCAAATAAAACAGATGAGCAGTTTCAAAATCTTGCAAATAAGATAGATTGCCAGTTGTCCACGTTAGATAAATTAAATAACAAACTTGCCAAAGAAGAAGAGAATTCAAACTATTTTCATCAAAGTCAGCAAACCATGAACCAACAGTTATTAAACAGGTGCAATGAATTAGAATCATTAATTCATGAAATAAGCAAAACTTTTTTAGACAAGCAAAATAAAATCATAGAAGATAATTTTAAATTGCATGAGAAAAATGCTAATTTTCATGAAGAAAATGCCAAATTGCAAGAAGAAAACATTAAATTGCAACTGCAACAACATGAGGAGTTGGAAAAAACAATTAGCGCAATCAAAGTAGTACAAGACTCTTTCAAGGAGGATGTTCACGCCAAAGAATCGCAAGTGAATCATCGAATAAATGAAGAGATTACTATACGAACTGCCATACAACACGATTTTGAAAATAATGTGAAATCCCTAAGCGAACGTTTTTTGAATGCAGAAAGAAAAATGGAACAATTGGAGGCATATGAAATATTTAAGCACCCTATATATGAAAAGCGTTCGTTTTCACAAACAGGGGAAGATATGATTCTGTCAATTGTATTTAATTTATTAAAAATACCAACTCACCAGATTTTTTATCTAGACTTGGGTGCAAACCATGCCAAAGAGATTAGTAACACATATTATTTTTATCGCTTGGGTGCACGGGGTGTGTTAGTAGAAGCAAATCCCACATTAGCAACAGAACTAAAAATCTTTCGTAATGGTGATACTGTCCTAAACAAATGTATAACCAATAAAAGTGGTGACTTTATAGATTTTTATGTGCTAAATGGTGATGGTCTATCCACTTCCGTCAAAGAGAATGTTGAAGAGTTTTTAAGATTAAATCCAACTCTTTATACAGAACGGGTAGTACAAGTTGAAACAATAACAATAATGGATGTAATCAAGAGCTATTTTCAAACACCCCCGACCTTGTTAAACATTGATATAGAAGGAAAAGAAGAAGAAATTATAAATTCAATTGATTTCACCCTATGTCGCCCTATAGTAATTATTTGCGAAATGATTCCTTATGTGCCAGATACTTTAGTGACGGGTCAAAAAAATCGCACAATTTCCGAAATAATGCAACGAAATAATTATGTTGAATATGCATTCACTGGAATAAATTCAATTTTTATTGACAGGGACAAGCTGTATTCATGAAACCGTTGCGTAAAACATGAAATGAACGCTTCGCGTTTGGGGTGAAGCATTCGTTCACTCCCCGCATAGCGGTGGGGCTTTGGGGGTGTAATCCCATTTAAATAGGAGGCGCATGATGAATATTGCATTTGATGCAGGTGCGATTGAAGTAGGTAAAGGTAGTGGAGTAGGAAACTACACATTTAACCAATTTAAAAGCATGATGCAACTATATCCACAGCATAAATTTTTCTACTTTAATATTATAAATGATTCAGAAAGTCATTTTGAAGCAGAGAATTTAACAATAAGAACATTTTTTATGGGTAAAGATTACTTCTTGCGTCATTATGATGGGGAATATCAGGATATACTGGGCGAACTTATACGAAAGTTTATTATCGAAAATGAAATAGACGTATTCTATGTAACTGCTCCTTTTCTCACAACACCTGATATTGGCTTTAATGTGGTGTACAAAAAGGAATGGTTTAATGGTGTTCACGTTGTAGCAACTGTTTATGACATTATCCCATATATCATGCGGAAGCAGTATTTGCCTTCTAAGGAGGCTTTTAGTTGGTATACGCGCTGTTTAGAGTTTTTAAAGACAGCGGATAAATTGTTGGTTATTTCCAACAGCGTTAAGAGCGATTTAATGCATTACCTTGATTTCACCCCCAAAAATATAGATATCATTTATGGTGGGGTAAGCGATAAATATAAAGTTAAACAAATATCCACTGACAATAAAAAAACACTGTATCAAAAATGGGATATCACACAAGAATATATATTTTGTGCTGTTTCAGCGGATTGGCGCAAAAACACAGATGGTGTGATAGAAGCATTTTCTTTATTGCCTGAAAATCTGCAAAAACGTTATCAACTGGTTATTGCAGGCAGGCTTGCAGATAAATTAAGACATGAAGAAGACTTGCGTAATCGTGGATTGGAAGGACAAGTTATTCTAACTGATTATATCCAGTCTGACGAAGAATTAATACAGCTTTACAATTTATCAAAATTTATAATTATTCCGTCATTGTATGAGGGGTTTGGCTTGCCTGTTTTGGAAGCATGGGCATGTGGAAAGGCTGTACTTGCCTCAAACAATTCCAGCCTTGGCGAAATTGTAGGCGATACAGGAATATTGTTTGACCCCATTAATACAAAAGATATAGCAAGAGCATTAACAATTGCGCTTACAATCGCGCCATTACAAGAGCTGGCAATGCGCGGACGTGAAAAACTGGGATTCTATACTTGGGATAATGTCGCAACACTAACAATGGAGGCAATAAATAAGCTCCTGCAAGCGAAAGCTAAGTTTGAGTCTACAGTGAAAAGAGGAAGAGTCCCCATTAAAATGAAACTGGTATGTATATTTGCAGAATATATGACTCCCATTTGGAAAGATTATTTGAATCTCATAGATGTAGACTACTCTACATCATTTGATGATTCAAGCAGATATGATAGAGTTTTGTTTTTTTCATCTTTACAAAACTGCCACAAAGCCCCTAAAGATGCAATATTGGTATTACTAGATGATTCTATGCGGAGTTTAGTGGAAACAGCAACAAATACAACAGACGAAGAAGGTTTGGGTTTACAAGCGCGAGAAAGTTTTCAAAGCAACGATGATGCTATAACTACATTTGAAGTACTGTCAGAATTTGAACGCGTTATAGTTGCCGCCGATTTGAATAAAAAAAATATGTTGCAAGACATCACACTTATTGGAAAAATCTATTGTATCAATCCCACAATAGGCAATTACTCTTTTAGCGAAGCGCGTAAAGAAATAAGTGAAGCAACTTTACAAAATTTTCTAACTGCAATATCAGATGAATCACTATTACAAACTCCGCATATATGGCTAAATAGAATAAAATCTTCTTTTTGCAACACTAGTAGCACAGAAAATATTAGTAAACTATCCACTACACTTTGTTATGCGTTAGGTACGGAATCTTTGCGTAAAACTGTATTTAGGGATATATCCCTTACTAAGGAAGCGAGTGAGTCGCTTTCCGAAGGAAGCGTAGTTGGGCTTAGCCCAACGGAGCGGCGGGGGGGTGGGGGCAGAGACCCCATTAAAAAAGTCGCTGTAATTACTTCGTGGAATACAGCATGTGGTATAGCAGAATATACACGTTATTTTGTAGAACACGCAGAGTCACAAATACGATTTGAGATTTGGGCAAATATAACCAATGAAACAATTTTAGATGATGAGAGAGTAAAACCCCGATTATGGCAAAACAAGGGAAGTGTTGATGATTTAATAGCTGGGTTAAAAACATCAAAGCCAGACATTGTACACATCCAATATACAGAAGGTTTTTTCTCATTGGAAGCCCTTGAAAGTATTATTAATGGCGCAAATACTAAAGTGATAATCACATGCCATAATACAAAGTTTCTGCAACCTGAGAAAAACAAACTAGATATCTTCAACAAAGCGCATTACATTGTCCACCAAGAAGATGAAATAAAACAGCTTGAAGTGTTTGGTATAAAGCATATTACAAATATTCCTCTTGCGCATATAACCAGTATACCAGTCCCAAAGGAAAAAATCCGCAAAATGTTAAAGATTAAAGACCATACCCCCATTTTGGGTAGTTATGGTTTTCTCTTGCCCCATAAAGGCATATTGGAAACGATAGAAGCTGTGGCAAAGCTCAAAGCAAAGTATCCAAATATTTTATATATTGCATGTAATTCGTTGCATGGCTCTGGTGCTTCAGGGGATTATTTTAAAACCTGTCAAGATATGATTGATAAGCTACAACTGCACAATAATATAAAAATGATAACAAAATTTCTTAATCCACAGGAATCATTATACCTATTGCAGGCTTGTGATGTGCTTGTTTTGCCTTATGGCGGAACATTGGAATCCTCAAGTGGAGCTGTTCGCTTTTGTATTGCGGCCAAGCGACCGTTGGTTCTCACTAAACAACCTATATTTTCTGACATACAGGAAGCAGGAATCTTAATTAAAAATAACTCTCCTGATAGAATAATGGAAGGAATTTTGGAATTATTGGATAAGTATGATAAATATTTATCAGGCGTGAGTAAGTTAGCAAACAAAAATAGTTGGGAAGAAATCACCAAAAAACACATGGAACTCTACACTGAATGTAAATGAATGGGATTTGGGATTATAAGTGAAAAAGGGGCATAGCTCCTTTGAATAATAATTAAGGAGAATCGAATTTAAAATGAAAAAAATACTATTACTCGCGGTGATTATTTTTGGGCTATTTGGAGGCCTAACAGTTTTTGCATATGAGTCACAAATGGTACCTCTGAGACCCCTTGTACAAGATATGGGTGGTACGGTACACTGGAATCCAGAAACAAAAAAAGTAACGATTATCAAGGGCAATCTACAGGCAATTATTACAGTTGACAGCAATTTAGCGGAATTTGGGCAAAGAATTTTTGTTATGGACAAGCCCGTAGAACACAGAGATGGCACAGTGTTTGTTTCATCGCAGTTCATAAATGCACTTTTAAATGACGCAGTGGATACAGCGTTTGAAAGTCAACGACAGTTTCCAGCATTGCATGTAAATACAAACGGTGAAGAACTTACTAGAGACTGGGCTGTGTTTAATTTGAGTTTAGAAAACACAGACGGAACATTTGAGTTTGTAGATTTACCAACACGAGTAAGGGGGCGAGGCTCGTCAACATGGCATCTTGTACCAGACTGGTCACCCAAAAGACCTTTCCGTATTCGTTTTGATCAGCCAAGAGAATTACTTGATATTGGATTTGAAGCAAGGGATTGGACAATAATAGCCAACCATTTTGACCGCTCTATGTTACGTCAATACAGTGCTTATCACTTGGGTTATTTAATGTCTAACCATCGTCAAGATGATTTGTTTTTTTCTCCAACTCATCGTTTTATAGATGTTTATATGGATGGTGAATATCATGGTGTGTTTATGCTAAGTGACCAAACAAATGAGGCTGTAGAGGGGCGTTCTAATTTACAGCACAATGCAAACCCTGCATTAAGCGAATATATGCTTGAACTAGAAAACAGGGTTGTAGGTGCAGAGCGTGAATTTATTAGAGTAAATCGTATTATCCATGAGATTAGGTTTCCAAGTGGTAACAGTGCTCTAACGGACGCGCATATATCTTATGCACATGATTTTATGACGAAAATTGATACTGCAATACGGCAAAAAAACTTTGCAGAAATTTCACGGCTTATAGATATTCCCTCTTTTGTAGACTCATATTTAATCCATGAGCTATATCGTGACCATGATTTTCAATCCAGCTTATTTATGCAAATAAGAGGGCAAGGTGAAAATCGTAGGCTTTATAAAGGACCAATATGGGATTTTGACACAGCCGCAGGGGTTGCCCTGCCAGGTTACTTGGGTATGGTATATGCTCGTAATGTTTGGTATTCATATTTACTTGAGACCCCAGAATTTTATGATCTAGTTGTTGCAAGGTGGAATGAAATAAAAGATAATGAGGTTGCAACGGTAATTAACTATATACGTAGCAAATCCTTGGAATATCAGACTGCTTTTGAACGAAATTTTGAGGCATGGCCAATTCTAGGGGTGGAGATGTTGCCTAAACCACCTGCAAAATGGGAGATTGACACGTTTTTAGGCAATGTTGATTTCTTAGTGGATATATTAGAAGCACGAATTGAGTTTTTAGACTCACAATTTAATCATAAGCCTTATGAATTTGCTCTTCCTGGGCGGCTTGGCAATCCAATCCTTACTCAAAATGGCAGTTGGGTAAATTCTGGTTTGCGTTCAGACGGCTCATTTGGACAACTGTTGTTTGGGCCATATATTGGGCTTTTGTCAGGTTCTTATGAAATTGCATTCACTATAAGTGTGGAAAGCCATAATTCAACTAGGACAGCTACACTAAATGTTAATGGTTTATATCTCGAAGATAAGGCTGAGGAAATACACTTAATTGCTTCGGATTTTATTGGGAATGGTTCTCATAAATTTGTAATTCCTTTTACCTTATCCCGTTTTACCCGTGATATAGAATTCCGTGTTCGCACTTATGATGGTACCATTCTAACAGTAGAAGGTTTAACTCTTACGCGCAAAGGATAATAAATTATCCCCCACAACCCTTGTGACAAGGATTGTGGGGGTTTTGATTTTTGTGTTGGTTAAACCTAACAGCATTCACCAAAAGGGCGGTATTGGTTGACCAATCTTAGGAATGGGAATAAAATTAAAAGCAACTACATTACAGAAACAAAAAAAACTGGAGTGAAAAAATTGATTGAAGTACGTAACTTAACAAAACAGTATGGGCAACGACGAGCCATAGACAATATTAATTTTTCTATAGCGGCAGGTGAAATTGTGGGCTTTCTTGGACCAAACGGGGCAGGGAAAACAACCACCATGAATATCATGACAGGCTTTATAGCGGCAACCAGTGGGGATGTAACCATTAATGGCGCAGACATAATCGCAGAACCAGAGAAAGCCAAGTCAAATATAGGGTATTTGCCTGATACCCCACCAGTGTATGGTGATATGCGCGTATCAGAATTCTTGAATTTTGTAGCTGATATTAAAAAGGTGCGCACTGGGCGTAAAGAAATGCTAAAGTATGTATTAAGCCAAGTGCATATGGATGACATGTCTCAGAGGCTGATTAAAAACCTTTCGCGGGGATATAGACAACGTGTAGGACTTGCACAAGCTATGGTAGGTAATCCAAAAGTAATAATAATGGACGAGCCTACAATAGGTCTTGACCCTAAACAAATAATTGACATGCGTGATGTAATAAAGAATTTGGGCATAAAGCATACAGTAATATTGTCATCACACATAATGCAAGAGGTTTCGGCAGTTTGCGATAGAGTAATAATAATCAACCGTGGAAAAATTGTTGCAACTGGTACACCTGAAACCCTATCCAAAGACCTAACAAAAGGTGCGAATAAAATGCAAGTTAGGATAAAAGGCGAACGAAGTCAAATTCTAAATGCATTAAAAGAATATTCAGTCATAAAAAACATTACCACAAATCAAGGGAATGAAGCGGGGACAGTAGATTTAATCCTTTCAGGTGACGGGGATATTCGTGAGCCAATCTTCCGCTGTATGTCTAAAAATAATTTACCCATATTATTGATGAAGTCAACTGAATTATCATTAGAAGAAATATTCTTGAGTTTAACTTCTGGTGACAGAATGGGTATTGATGCAACTCTAACTATAAATGAAACGGATACCACAACAGAATTGGAAGGAGCTGTCTAATGTTAGCCATATACAAAAAAGAAATGCGAACCTATTTTACAAATATGATGGGTTATGTATTTTTAACATTTATGATTCTGTTAGTAGGGATTTGGTTTTCGCTATTTAATGTAAGAACTGGGAATCCTAATTATCATGCGGTATTGGGCGATACAACTATTTTCTTCTTCATATTAATCCCTGTGCTAACAATGCGCCTTTTTTCAGAGGAAGCACGCCAAAAAACAGACCAATTGCTATTTACCAGCCCACTATCTATTATACAAATAGTTATGGGTAAGTTTTTTGCGGCGACATCACTGTTTTTAATAGGCACAGCTATAACAATAATATTTCCTTTTATGCTCCGCAATCATGGAAATTTGCCTACTAGTCAATTTGTTGGCACTTATATTGGTTTTGTGTTAATTGGATTATCTTTAATTGCTGTGGGTATTTTTATTTCTGTGCTTACAGATAATCAAATAATTGCAGCTGTAGCCACCGTTGCGGCGGTAGTTGTTATGTTTATGATTGATATGATTGCTGTTAGTATGCCAACCAGTACATTTGCTTCATTTGTGTTTATTGCGGTGATTATAGTTATTGTTGTAGTGGTTTGGTATAACTCAACAAAACATATACTTTCGGCATTGATTGTTGGAGGTGCGGGAATTGCATTTTCTATTGGGTTATATTGGACAAACAATCTAATTTTTGATGGTGTTATTGTTCGTGCATTACTGTGGATTTCTGTATATTCAAGATTTAATAATTTTTCTGTGGGTATTTTAAGCACCAGTGATGTTATATATTACATCTCATTTGTAGCTTTGTTTTGTTATTTGACTATTAATGTTATTGAAAAAAGGAGGTGGAGATAGTGAATAAGCGTTTTCGGTATGGTACTTTTTCCACACTAATGATGTTGCTTGCTGTAGTTCTGTTTGTGTTGGTAAATTTAGTGGCAGGGGAATTTAATAGAAATCGTGATATGACTAGGGAGCAGATTTTTTCTCTGAGTCCTCAAAGCCGAAATTTTTTATCAAGTTTAAATCAAGCTGTTAATATTTTTACTGTATCTCCAACAGGTCAAGAGCATGTAATTATTTCACAGTTATTAGTGGAATATGCCTCTGCTTCTTCACAAATACGAGTACAAAATATTGACCCTTCACTTAATCCTGGGCGTGTTTTGCAATTTGCTATAGCGGCAAACATGGAACAGGGCATTCCAGATGGAAGTGTAATTGTACAAAGCGGAACACACACACAAGTGATTACGCCACAAGAGATGGTAACAGTACAGTCAAATCCATTTACAGGTCAAGTACGTATTGTAAGCTGGAATTTTGAAAGAGAAATAACCCGCGCAATACATCTTGTTACAACAGCACAAAATCCTATAGTTTATTTTGTTACGGGCAGTGGGGAAGAACCTTTACCTGATTTTTTTAGAGTCATTATGGAATCTGAAAATTTCATTTTGCGCGATATTGATTTAGTGGTCAATTCAATTCCTGATGATGCAGAAGTTTTAATTATTCCTAATCCCACACGAGATTGGACAGTTGACAAGGCTATGCGTATTCGGCAATTTTTAGAAAATCAAGGACGTGCTATTTTTATGATGGAGTATGCATTTATAGATACTCCTAATATAGACAGTGTTTTAGCTGCTTATGGAATCTCTTTAGGTGAATATTTTATATTGGAAGGCGACCGTCGAAATATGTTTGCAAATGAAGTGCCATCGCATATAATTCCAATATCTACGGGGCATGAGATTTTATCTTCTATATCAGAAGGTGGATTTCAAAATTTAATGCTAATTCCAGCAGGCATTGAAATATCTGAATTGCGCCCAGCTTCCACCACAATTGAACCTTTATGGACAACATCCAACGCTGCTTTTGGACGTGTAGACTTAGATGAACTTTCTTGGTCACAAGTTCCTTCTGATGTTAGTGGTCCTTTTACTTTAGCTGTTGCAGTTACTGACCGTTTTATCCTTCCAGACCCTGTACACTCATTTGTTGAAATGACTACACAATTTATTGTAGTAGGCAGTGGGCATTTGCTTCGTGATGATATAACCATTCAAATAGGCACAGGAAATTATTTGTTTGTAATTAATAGCTTAAACTGGTTACTTGGGCAACCACCAAGTATTTTTATACCTGCGCGCACTCCAGCGGGTACAGAGCCTTTGATTATGACAGCGTTTCAGGCAAATATTATTACAGGGGTTGCAATAGGTGCAATACCCTTAGTAATATTAAGTATTGGTGTCGTTGTTTGGTTTAAACGTAAGAATAGTTAGAACACTAGGTGAATTATGAAAAAAATTATAACTTTGAGCATTATGTTTGTGTTGGCTATAACATTGGGCGTGTTGTATTTTGTTCAAACACGCCCCGAAACGCCCTCTAATGAATTTCAAGAAAATATAGCAGAACTTCCAATGGTTAATTTATCTTTAATCCGTCGTGATGAAAGCTCTGTAGAAGGTGTGCTTTTTATTGCAGGTAATGGTAATGAAATCTATGGTATGTTTCCTGTGCCACTTGAAACAGGAATAATGTGGCGTTGGGGTGACAATCCTGAATATTTGTTAGATCCACAAATGGCCAGGGAAGTAGTGCGCCCAGCATGGGAATTAACAGCCGTAGCACAATTGCATGAAAATACAGAAAACTTGGATTTATCAGAGTTTGGGTTAGACCCGCCGCTTCTTACAATGATTGTAAATTATACTGATAGTTCTATATCAACCATACGACTTGGCAGTACAACGGCGGACAGACGTCATAATTTTATTATGATTGATGACGACCCTGCTATATATCTAATCATCACGCAAATTGCACAAAGAATGCAAGCAACATTAGGGGATATTCTTGACCGCACACCTGTAGCATTTCATGGCGTGGCGAATTATATGAAAATAATCCAACCTAACCGTATGCCAGTTGAACTTATGATTATTGATGAAGTTGACAGTGAAGATGATCCTTTTGCTTTTATTGCTGGTACAGGTTTTTTGGCAATGCTCCAACCTTTTAGGGGTAGGGGGGTGCATTTGATGGACTTTAATACAACCATACTTGAACCTTTCCATGGTTTTCGTATAGGTGATACTGTTGCAATTAGCCCCCCCGATTTATCACCTTTTGGGCTGGATATTCCCAGTTTGGAGTTTATATATCACTCCGATTTTGGTGAACTTCATCTTAAATTTGGCTATACTTTTTTTGATGAAAATGATATTTCGCAAATATATGTAAAACTTGCAGACCGTCCACATGTTTTTAAATCAGAATTTGAACATGTTTCCCATTTGATGGATATTAATATTTTCCATTTTATTGATAGGTTTATCGCATTAATACCAATTGGTGATGTAGAATGGGTGGAAATAGATGCCCAAGACCCATCTCGTAGGTTTAATCTGCAAGTAAATCACGATTTAGAAGTTGAACATCTAATTCACCCGACTATAAACAACGTACCTGTGCAAGAATCCACATTCAGATCAATTTATCAGCATATTGTTGGCTTAACTGGTGATGCGGCAATAACACAGTTTACCCCACAAGTTGCACCAGAATATACAATAACCTATCATAGGATTAACGCCGCCAACACAGAATTACGCTTTTTTATTTATGATGCAAACTTTTTTGCAGTTAGCTTGGATGGTGAAGATCCTTGGTTTGTTACCAGTCGCCGTGATATAGAATTATTATTCCAAAGATTATAAATTTAGTGAGAGCCTGTTTAATATCTTCAGCCATAAAGATGGCATACAAGAGATGTTAAGCAGGCTTTGAATAAAAAATACATCTTGACATTTTTACCAAAAAACATTATTATAGACATAATTTTTTGGCAATTGTTTCCTAAGTAATTATAAGTGACAATCAGCACTTTGTATGAATTTCAGTAAAGGGATCAAATTTTGCTTTTATGGAATCAGTTGGTGCAAAGTCAACAGCGTTTTTGTTTTTAAGATATTCAAAGGAATTGACACAGGGGCTAGAAGTAAAATTATACATTATAGGAGGAAGTTAAGATGTTAAAAAATTTGTTTGGTTTTGCTGTGGTGTTGTGTATTGTTTTTTTATCAACATCATTCGTTTTCGCCAACAGTACTGAGGCTGTTATAGACACAACCTGTCCAGATTGCGAGGTTGTTATAGACATAGCCTGTTTAGGTGATATTGAATGGACTTTGGATTTAATGTACAGTTTCGTTACTGATATACATTCGGTTCAAAGGTTTGATTCAAATGGTATTCCTTTCGATCCAGATGATATACCTGCAGGTCGAAGCCTAACTATTGTTTTTGATACCCCTGAAGCAATTGAACGGCTCGGTATCGAAAGGTTTGATTCTGATGGCAACAAGGTGATTATGGACGCGCCTCTTTATGTTGAGGTCACTGTTAAATCAAACTTTGAGCGTACACGTAATGGCTATATAAGCATCGAAACGTTTTTGTTTTTTCATGAAGCCTTTGTTAATTGTCGTGGAGACTATTACTGGACTTCTGTATCATTAGGTGGGAATACTCATTTTGTACAAATATTCTGTACAGGTAGAAGAACCTGGGGTATGAACATAATGTATGTATATGAAGGCCGTGTCAATGTATAGGACATAAATAATTGATGTGCAAAATAAAAAGGGCTGTTGCAAAACTGTGAAAAGCAGTTCAGCAACAGCCTTTTTTATGGGAAAAAGAATGGTATAACTAATGATGAATCTATGTATCCATAAAAAGAATGATAAAATCCTCATAAAGCCTGTTATTGTAATGTGTTTGTAATTGCAATAAAACGTTAATAATGTTTCAATATAGTTGGCGCAAATATTTTTATGAGGAGGTGAATGCCATTCATGATTAAATTCTCATTTAAGACATTTATGTTTGTATTCTTACCCATATTACTTTTAGCTATTTTAATTACAGGATTTACGGCGTTCGCCTTTCCAAACACCCCAGATGTCCCGTTATACACACAACGTTCTCACAGTGTAAATGGAAATAGTGAAGGGCAAAATGGGCAAAGACTCAATGGTAATGAAAACAGTTATGAACCAAGGGAGTTACAAGAGGACGAAGAAGTAGACGAGTCACAAGAAGGAGATGAAAATGATTGTGAAAACAATGAATCCAAGGATGAAGACACTCTACCTGTTTCACCGTTTACTCAACAAACATTAACATCACCTTTATGGCAATCCAACATGCTTACAGAAAGACCTCCACACATTAGACGACAAGAAGGTATGGATATTCGTGGTCTGATTCCTGTAGTTATGAAAAATTTTTCTCCAGCCTATAATCAAATCAATGAGCATATAGATAATGTTGTGACATCTTTGACAACAGAAGCGCGGAGTATTCGTGCATTAGCAATCACATTTAGTTATGATGTTGTTTACACCAATGAAATTGTATCTGTGGTGGTTTATGGGCGTATATCTTCTGTTATTCCACGTACAAGGGTGCGAACAGTTAATTTTTGTGTATCGACAGGGGGTATAATTACCTTAGATAATATCTTTGATATAGATATAGCACCATTGGTGTATCGTATGTTAAATGATAAGATTCGCAGTAATCCAGGGCATTATTATCCAGCATTAAGAGTCTTGGATACATTGGACTCAACAACCATGGCATTTGTTGTAACAGACTCTTCATATGTGCTACTGTTTAATGAACATCAAATTTCAGCAGTGGAAAATGGGGTATTCCATATTGAATTTAGACGTGATAATATACGGGTTCTAACTATATCGTATGGGGAATATGACCAAATGCATAATGGTTATAGTTTACGTATGATACCCTTGCGAAAAGTTGTAGAGGGGCTGGGTTTTACCGTTGGTTATCCTGGCAGGCATGGTGGTCCTTATGTGCGACATGATGATCGATTTGTAGTAACAATGCGGATTGATGATACTGATTACACCATAAATGATATGCCTTCTCGCTCATTAGAGGTTGCACCACGAATTGACGATGATGGAATTACGTATGTGCCAATTACGTTTTTTGACCAAGTATTACCACTAACAATTTATAGCATTGATTCCAATGGTAATATCACATTTTTGGCATATCTTGACTAGACAGAATATTTTTGATATACTGTAAGGGCTTGAATTTCCTAGAAAGGGGGTAGTTTGGTTAGATAGATAGACGACAACTATTTTTTAGGAGAGGTAGTGAAAATTTGTTTGACAGAAATGACGTTTTTCATGTTAGAAATGACATCCAGAAAATCATTGGCAGCAAGGTTCGACTCGAAACAAATAAGGGGCGGCACAAATCAGTAATTAACAGAGGGGTTGTAGCAAATGTTTACCCCAGCATATTTACCGTACAACTTAGTGATCCCCCTGGCTCCTCCCGTAGACTTTCATTTAGCTACACCGATGTACTAACTAATACTGTTGAGATAACACTGTGTGATTAAGAAATAGACACTGTAATAAACGGAAGATCTTCATCATATTATGTTCTAGCGACACCGCTATAACTATCTGATTGAAGGTCTTTTTGCATTTGAATTAACTTAAAATGTGTGAACTTGTTTGCGGACTTTTTAAGTTGTATGAACGCCCCCACACCGACTTAAGCCTAGCGCAAGGAGGAGGGGATATTGTTGGGAGGATTTTATAAGTGACTATTGAATTAGTAAGAGAGCAAGTCTTTTTAGACCAATGCGTTGGAAACGAAAACATACAAGTTATGCTAGAGGGCGATTTGATTGTTCCTGATACTAAACCAGACATGGCAGTATTATTGCAAACAGATGAAAAAGTTATTATAGACCGCACAGAAGCAGGAGCAGATAGAATCAATTATCTTGGGCGTTTGAATATTTCTGTTTTGTATGTAGCAAAATCAGCGGATAAATCAGTCCACGCAATTAATCTTAGCCGTCCGTTGGATGATTTTATTAACTTAGATGGCGTAAACAAAGATATGTGGGTGCGTGCAAAAGCAGAGATTTCTAATATCGATTATCGTTTGGTAAACGATAGAAAAGTCAATTATCGTGCGATTGTTACTATATCTGTAGTGGCAGAACGTTCCGACGCACATGAAATGGTGGTACATATCAATGACGTTCCAGAGAATCAACTACTTAAAACAAATCTGAATATCAATCGCACAATTGATAATAAGATTGACAGGTTTACAGTAAAAGATCAGCTTGCGCTGCCATCAAATAAGCCAAATATGCGCGAAATTTTGCAAGTAACGTCAACAATTGCAAATCAAGATGTGCGAATATCCAGTGGGCGGGTTAGTATTTCAGGGCAAATACTTGTTACTACACTCTACAGGGGTGACGGCGAAGATAGTTTAATTGAATTCATCGAAGTTGAAATGCCTTTTAATGAACCTATTGATGTTTCGGGTTCAAAAGATGATATGTTTGCAGATGTGCATTTGCAAGTGGTTGACTATCATGTTGTATCACGCCCTGATGATGATGGCGAAGATCGTATACTGGAATTGGAAATTTCAGTTGGAGTGGAAATGAAAGTTTATAGCACAGATACTTTGTCAATATTAGAAGATGCTTACATTATAAACCAACATCTTCATTTAAGCAAAAACTCTGTGCGTTATCCACGTGTTGTGTGTGTAAATCGTAATCAGGCTCCTATAAAAGAAGTTGTGAAAATAGGGAATAGTATGCCTGATATATTTCAGGTTTTCCGTGTTAAAGGACACGCACACATGGATGATGTGAAAATCATTGATGATAAAATCATTGTTGAAGGCGCGATTAACACGGATATTCTCTATCTTGCAGAAAATGACACCTCTCCTTTGGCAAGCTATCGTACTGTTATTCCTTACAAACAAACTATAGAAGCAAAAGGGGCGCGCTCTTCTATGCGGGTTTCTGTTGATATTTCTATAGACCATGCCGCATTTAATATGTTAAGCCCAAAAGAAACAGAAGTGCGCTTTCAGCTTACATTTAATACACAAGTTATTGAGGAAGAAAACACTTCTATTATTGGCAATATCGAATTCTCTGACATCGACCCCGATTTCTTATCAAATCAGGCAAGTATGACTGTGTATGTTGTGCAAGGCAGTGACTCTCTTTGGAAAATCGCCAAACGCTACAATACGCCTATTGATGAACTCATGTCAATTAATGACATTGATAATCCTAGTAGACTTTCCGCAGGACAGAAATTGCTTATATTAAAAAAAGGACTCTAATACAGGGGTATCCGAATTTAAAAAGGTTGCGTGTTTACACGCAACCTTTTTAAAGTTAATTCATTATATTCATATGCAAGATTGGAATATTAGCCACTATTGATATTACAGGCATTAGAAAACACCACCAAATGATATTTGGTTTATTTTCTCTTGTTGCACGATTGCGTATTACAAACGTAACAACCAAGTGAATAATAGCTAGAACAATTGGAATCACAAAAGCAAGCACTGCTCTTGGTAGGTATAATGGATTTGGCATTATGTTGGCTTGCATTTGCTCAGGCAGATTGCTCCAAACAATTAAATATATTACCATAGGTAATAAACTAACTATTGTAGAAACTGCTTGAATTTTGGTAAAATTTAAGTTGTTCATGAGGTTCCTCCAAGGAATTTTTAATTTATGGATATATCTAATGAATATATTATATGGTGAATAAATTTTCTTGTCAATAGGAAAAATAAAAAATTCAGCAAATATTCAGATTAATGTGCTATAGTCAAGCAAGATAACTATAATAGGGGTGTTTTTGATGAATATAAAAATTCTTCTGGTAGAAGATGATTTGAATATATTAAATTCAGTCAAAGCATTTTTGGAGGGTGAAGGCTACACGGTTGATGCCTGTGAAGATGGAGATTTGGCTTTAGAAAAAATTTATGAGAACAATTATCACTTAGCTATTCTTGACATTATGTTACCAGGGGCGGATGGGCATACCATCTTAAAAGAACTCCGTAGCTTAAATAATACCCCTGTTTTAATGTTGTCTGCTTTGTCAGACGAAGGTGTTCAAATCAGATCATTTGATAACGAAGCCGATGATTATGTAACCAAACCATTTAAGATTCAATTACTATTAAAGAGAGTGGAGGCATTGCTTCGTAGGAGTGGCGCACTGTCAAAGGATATTCATTTTGGTGGAATCACCTTATATCCAGAGGATTTTAAGGTGTTTTGTGATGAAAAAGAAATTCCACTAACTTTGAAGGAATTTGAAATATTACATTTGCTTGTCCAAAACAAAAACCGCACTATGACACAAGAAGCCATAATATCACGTGTGTATGGGTATGATTTTGATAGGACAGGAAACTCTGTTCAAGCACATATAAAAAATATCCGCGCAAAATTGCCTGTGGATATTATTAAGACAGTACGTGGCTTGGGATATAGATTGGAGGGCGAGAGTTGAAACGATTTGGGATTTTTCCAAAGGTATTTGCATACACTACTCTGTTTTTGGCGGCTGTCATTGCTATTACTGTGGGATTGTTTTATCAACAATTTGTTATGTTTTATAATGCCCAACAAATGCAGCAACTTAGAATAAATTATCAAGGTCTGTATGAAGAATTAGTTGGGGCAGTGGCAAACAGACAGGACATGATTGAGATTGCGCGACGTTTTTCTGATGGTAATCAAAGTTTTATATTTCGCCTTATGGACGAAGGTGAAAGTGTTTTGTTTCTATCTCACAATGTAGACCTACCGTATGGAGAAGTTGGTACAAGGATGCTTTTTTCATTTGGTGGTTATACTCTTGTGGCAGAAAACCCTGCACCTACAATGGGTGATGGAGATTTTTTGGTAACGGTTGCTTTCGCATTTGGGGCTATTATGATTGTTGCTCTTATTGGTGCAGCCATTTTTGCCCGCCAAATGACTATTCCAATTAAGCGATTAGTTGTGGATACAGAAAAAATGACAGAACTCTTGCCTGTTGAAATATCGAAACAACGCAATGATGAACTTGGTGATTTATACAGAGATGTACACAAAATGTATGCCAAGTTAAAGGATACCATAATAGAATTGGAAGAAGAAAACATACGTCGAAAAGGAATGGAGGAATCTCAAAGATATTTCTTTTCGGCGGCTTCTCATGAACTTAAAACCCCTATCGCGGCGGCTCGTGTAGTAATGGAGGGTATGCTTGCGGGTATTGGGGATTACAAAAACCATCCAAAGTATCTAAATGAATGCATTAAATTGATGGACGAACAAAGTAAAACTATCTATGAAATCTTAGATATTGTGAATTTGGATGGTCATTATGAGCCAAACCCAGCACGAGTTAATATTAGTGAAATGGTGTTTGAACAGCTTAAAGCATACAGACCAATGGTAGGAGCAAACGAAATAACAGTAACTATACCTGAAAATCTACATTGTTATGCCGACCCGCGTTTACTCAAAAAGGCTTTTTCAAATATAATATTAAATGCTATTCAAAATACTCCTGATGATGGGCAAATCCATATATATGCGGAAGTTTTCCATGACAGTGATGGTGAAGATGTGCAGAAATTTATAGAAAGTATGAAAAACACATTTGAGAAGTTACGGCTTTGTATCTTAAATACAGGGCATGTAGATGAAGAGCAACTACCACGCATTTTTGATCCATTCTTCCGAATGGATAAGGCGAGAAGTCGTAAGAATGGTCAAACGGGTCTTGGGCTTACCATAGTGAAAAAAACACTTGATTTAATGGGTATAGAGTTTGAACTTGAAAATGCTGGAGATAGCGTATTGTTTTGGATGGAGCTGGAGCGTTTACAATTGCCTCACTTAATGCCATTGTTTCAATCAGCAGGTTTTTAACAGCCTAACCAAAATAGGCAAATTTTTGATTTGATTTTTTCACTGCTAAAGAGTTACAATCCAAGTATCAAGAAAATAGTAAAGGTGTAGATATGTTAATTATTCCTAAAGGTTATAAGTCAAAATTATCATTATATGAAACACAAATTGCAATAGGTAAGCTAAAACGTTTTTTTGAAGATAATCTATCTAGGGCGTTGAACTTAAAAAGGGTTAGTGCGCCCCTTTTTGTTGAACCCAATAAGGGAATTAATGATGATTTAAGTGGTATAGAACGTGCAGTGGAATTTGATATACAACAAACGGAAGAAAAAGCGCAAGTAGTTCAATCACTGGCGAAATGGAAAAGAATAGCTTTAAAAAAGTACGGTTTTCCAATTGGTGAGGGTATTTACACAGATATGAACGCCATTAGGCGTGATGATGTGCGTGATAATATCCATTCCATTTATGTTGATCAATGGGATTGGGAAAGAGTAATCGACAAAGATTCACGAAATGAAGACTATTTAGAAGAAACAGTAACAACCATAGTAAATGCTATTTATGATACATCAGAAGAATTATCAAAAATTTTTCCTATAGCAGAAATTCCAAGAAGAGAAGTATATTTTGTCACAGGTCAGGAGTTGGAAGACACATACCCCACTCTTTCCCCAAAAGAGCGAGAGAATGCCTGTGCAAAGGAACACAAAATAATTTTTATTAAACAAATTGGGGGAAATTTACGTTCTGGAAACCTTCATGATTTACGCGCTCCTGATTACGACGACTGGGCTTTAAACGGAGATATTTTATTTTGGTGTGATATTCTTAACTATGCCATAGAGTTGTCTTCAATGGGAATTCGTGTTGATTCTTATACACTGGATAAACAGTTGGCGCATGCAGGATGCAATTGTCGCAGAGAACTTATGTATCATAAAATGCTGTTAAACAACCAACTTCCGCACACAATTGGTGGTGGAATAGGGCAATCCCGTTTGTCTATGTTGTTATTGCAAAAAGCCCATATTGGCGAAGTGCAGGTTAGTGTGTGGGATAATGCCACAATAGAGGCATGTAATATGGCAGGGGTAGAATTGCTGTAAGCAAGGAAAACAGTAAATAGGTATCTATAGTAATTGGAGGAATTTTCATGCCAGCTCATGTTTTTGTATTAAACGAATCAAATTATAGAGTTTGCATACACAGAGGCATTGTTGGATTACCAGAAGCGGCTCATGATTCTAAAAACAAGCTTGCTACAAACGATGCGTTGCTTTCTCGAATGGCAATTGTAAGAGAAGGGGACTACATTCTATTTTATATAACTGGTGAAAAAGAACTGCATGGTGTGTGGAAAGCGGTTGGCGAGCCTTTTTACGACGACATACGTGTTTGGGATAATGAAGATAAATTATATCCTTTCCGTTTTCGTATTGAAAGTACAGAATTTTGTTTTGATAAGCCTTTGCGTTTAAACGATGTTTATGATCTAATTAACTCGGGCAAAATATGGTCTTGGTCACTTTCTCGTGCAAGTGGTACAAATGCAATGTTTTCTATTTCTAATTTTGAGTTTGATACTTTGTTGCAAGAATATATAAAAATAAATCCATTTACAATAAACAGAAAAATTATAATGGAGCCATATCCTGTTAAATCTGCAAACTTATTTGAACAGGTTAGTAGGGTGAATGATGGTAAGTTGCCACGTTACGAGGCTTCTTTAATGTCCTTACTACATAAGGCATTTGTTGATGGTGATTTCCAAGATATCTTCGGTAATTATACTGATTATTTGAGTTATATCCCAACAACCTTAGGAACGGAAATAGATAGTCTTTTATTTTTTAGTAATCCTAGAGATGTACGACAAATTACGTCTTATGACATTGTTGAGGTCAAGTTAGACAGATTTAAGCGTGACTCTTTGCAACAAATAATAAATTACGAATCTTGGTTTACGCACAAGAAAGTACATGGTGATATAAATATGGTGCGTGTCAGTGCCATTGCTAAACGATTTGACCCAGATGTTATTGACTATGTCCAAAAAAGGAAGGTAATTGAGGGTAAAGAAATAAAGTTATTTCAATATGATGTGTCTGACAATGGAAAATTAACACTTAAAAAGATAAAGGTGTAATGAATGGCAACAGCCGCAACATTTTTCAAAGAGGCTAGATATATAGGGCGAGAGAGGCAGCCTGTCAAAAGTGTTTGACATACTCTTAGAATACAGTTATAATTTACAAGAAATATCTTCCCCCGACCTGCTTGGGCAACCAATCAGGTCTATTTTGTATTTTTATAGGAGTGACAAAGTGGCAGACAAAAAAACAGTTCTCACATATGAGGGTTTAAAAAAACTCGAAGATGAATTACATGAGTTAAAAGTAGTACGCCGCAAAGATGTAGCTGGCAAAATAAAAGAAGCACGTGCACAAGGTGACTTATCAGAAAACGCGGAATATGATGCCGCCAAAGAAGAACAGGCAGAAATTGAATCACGCATTGTAGTTATTGAGAAAATGCTACGTAATGCAGAAGTTATTGACGAAGAAGATCTGGATGCGGACAGTATAAACATTGGAAGCAAAGTTAAAGTTTTAGATATGGAATTTGATGAGGAAATAGAATACTTAATAGTAGGTTCAACAGAGGCAGACCCACTAGGCGGGAAAGTTTCCAATGAATCTCCAATGGGGATGGCGCTACTTTCCAAAAGACTTGGTGATGTTATTACAGTGGATGCCCCCGACGGTCCAATTCAATATAAAATATTAGCTATTGTGTAAACACAATTTCACAAAGGAAGTGATTTTATGACTCAAGAATATGAACAGCAGCGAATAAGACGCGAAAAGCTGGAATCGCTACAAGCCACAGGGGATGACCCTTTTTTGCATGTAAAATATAATGTTACAACACACAGCAAAAACATCCATGATGATTTTGAAAAAATGGAAGGTATGGAAGTTGGGCTTGCTGGGCGAATAATGAGTAGGCGCACAATGGGCAAAGCAACCTTTGTGGATATCCAAGACCTTCATGGACGTATTCAGGTGTATGTAAGGAAAGATGCCCTTGGTGACGAGGTTTATGAAGCCTTTGAACAATATGATATGGGGGATATTATTGGGGTGCAAGGTGAGGTTTTCCGTACTAAAAACGGCGAAAACTCTGTGCGGGTAAAAAGTTTGACCTTACTTTCTAAATCACTACATGTGTTGCCTGAAAAATGGCACGGTCTAACAGATACTGAAATTCGTTATCGTCGCAGATATTTAGATTTAATAATGAACCCAGAAAGCAAAGAGGTATTTATAAAACGAACAGCCATTATAAAAGCGATTAGAGCGTTTTTGGATAATCGTGGTTATCTTGAAGTGGATACCCCCATTTTGCAAACGGTATATGGTGGGGCTTCGGCGCGTCCGTTTACAACACACCATAATGCACTAGATTTAGATATGTTTTTACGCATTTCTTTAGAGCTTCCGCTAAAGCAGTTAATTGTGGGTGGGCTGGAACGTGTGTATGAGATGAGTAAAGTTTTTCGTAATGAGGGTATTAGTGTCCGTCATAATCCTGAATTTGTTATGTTAGAACTATATGAAGCCTATACAGATTATCATGGTATGATGGAATTGGCAGAATCTCTATTTCGTCAGGTTGCTGTTGAAGTTACGGGTTCGGCAGTTATTCAATATGGTGAATACACGATTGATTTATCAAAACCCTTTGCGCGTTTATCTATGGTGGAGGCTGTCCAACAATATGCAAATGTAGATTTCAACCAAATCTCAAACCTTGAAGACGCTAAAAAAATAGCAAAGGAACACAACATTCATGTAGAACCACATTATGGAAAGGGTAATATCCTTGAATCATTTTTTGATGAATTTGTTGAAAAAAACTTGATTCAACCAACATTTTTAACGGATTATCCTGTTGAAATTTCACCACTCACCAAACGCAAGCCAAATAACCCAGAATATACAGAACGTTTTGAGTTATTTATTGCAGGTGGTGAGGTGGCAAATGCTTACTCAGAACTTAATGACCCCATAGACCAACGCAAAAGGTTTCTTCATCAGGAAGAATTGCGTAAAGCTGGGGATGATGAGGCTTCTATGTTGGATGAGGATTTCCTCACTGCCATGGAACACGGAATGCCCCCAATTGGTGGGATGGGTATTGGCGTAGAGCGTGTTATAATGTTATTGACAAACTCCACCTCTATAAGGGATGTTATTTTGTTTCCAACAATGAAACCAGTCAACTAGGTGGTGCGAGTGTGCAATTAGAGTTAAGGCAGGTCAAGTTAGAAGAAAAAGAGATTCTTTTTAATTTAATTGAGAAATATGAGTACGAATTTTCGCAATATAATGGTTGTGATGTAAACAGTCGTGGGCTTTACAATGACCTTGATGAGTATAACCACTATTGGCAACCAAATAGAAAATGTTTTGCATATTTTATTGAAGTTGACACAAATTTGGCAGGATTTGTTATGGTTGCTGATTTTCCAGAAGTAAAGGACACAGAAGTTGATTTTATTATAGATGAGTTTTTTGTGATGTATAAATATCGCCGATTGGGTGTTGGTAAGCAAGCATTTTTTGAAACTCTTGATAGGCATAAAGGCAAATGGCAACTATGTCAACATCCAAAAAATATAGTATCAATCTGCTTTTGGGAAGGCGTAATAAATGAGTATATGCTAGGCGAATATGAACTAATAAAGTCACATCCACTACTAGAATATGATGATGGAATATTAGGAGATGCTTTCTTTTTTGATAATAGTCATAGCGAAAGCAAGTATACTATGTGATTATAAATATCCACCATCTAAGGGTATAACTTGCCCTGTAAGATATTTTGATTTTTCTGAGGCTAAAAAAACAGCCAAATCACCCGCTTCATCTGGTAAACCAAAACGTCCTAATGGAATTTCTTCCATAAAGGCGTTTTTTTCTTCATCGCTTAAACGTTCATTCATTCGGGTTTCAAATGCCCCACAAGCAATCGCATTTACTCGTATTCCAGAGGGGGCAAGCTCTTTTGCTAGGGATTTTGTTAAGCCTATAATACCAGCTTTTGCTGTGGCATAAACCACCTCACAAGAAGCACCCACAACCCCCCATATTGATGTTATGTTGATGATAATTCCTGATTTTTCGCGCACCATAGAAGGAATTGTCAAGTGTGACATATTGATTGCTGTGTTTAAATTAACCGCAAGTAGCTCTTGTAATTCTTGCTGTTTTAAATCCGTGAATAACCCAAAATGTGTCACTCCTGCATTGTTTACCAACACATTAATTGTGCCATATTCTTGTTTTATTTGCTCAACTAAATCTTTTGCAAGTTTGTAATCTGATAAATCTGCTAAAATTCCTGTACAATTTCCGCCCGTTTGTTTTAGTGTTTTTACGGCTTTATCTAATTGTAGTTTATCTTTATGACCATTTAAAATCACAGTATCATTGTTTCGTGCAAATGCTTTAGCTATTCCAAACCCAATACCACGGGATGAACCTGTGACAAGTACAATTTTTTTATTCATACTATGGCTTCCTTATTACGTTTTTTTAATACACTCTCAATTCGTTCGTTTAAAATAAAAAACAACACCATAGGGATTATTAAAACTGGAAATAATGCCTCTCGTGAAACTCGCTCTAAAATTTGCCCAACAACAAATGAACCTCCAGCCGCACCAATTCCAGCGGCGGCAACTTGGTAACCTACCAGCTTTGTAATAATTTCTGGGTTAAATCTCTGTGATGTTTCATGCATTAGGCATGGAAATACTGGCGCAAATCCAAACCCAATGAGTGCGATTCCAACGAAACTATTTGTAAAAATAAGTATAATCATACCTATAATTGATAGGATTACTCCCACACGAATCATAGTAATATTGCTAAGTTTTAATATCCCTGCCACAAAACGTCCACCCATCAGAAACCCAAGATATATTGACGGAAATAACCCCGCTACAGTAAAAGATAATCCACGAGATTCATACATTACACTTGTTGTCCAAAGGGTGATCGAGTATTCCCCCACCATATATAAAATAAACATCAGAACATGAATAGCCTGAAAATATGGGCTTGTAAGATAAATTTTTGCCTCATGCGTGAATTCATCTTTACTATTCTCTGTATGTTTGGTCAACCATATTCCCTTAGCAACAGTAATTGCCACAATAGCCAGCACCATGCTTTGTATAACAGCAATTGATATATAACCAGTGCGCCATCCAGCAAATGTGACCATTGTAGTCATAATAAGAGGACTGGTTGCTGCACCCAGTCCCCAAAAACAATGTACCCAATTCATGTGACGTTGATTAAATTGTTGCACAGCAACGGTATTTAAAGCAGACTCCAACATACCCATACCAATGCCAAGGAACATTGAAATAACTGCTAAAATTATAAAGTTTGGTGCTAATGCAAATCCAATCATACCTATAACTAACATGATCATACCAATAACGGCTAAAGAAGGCAAACTAAAAAATTTTGTTAATCTCTCTATTTGACTACTGGTGATTGCAAAAAATATAGAATGTGAAAAGACCATAACAGATGCCATATTAAGGGGAAGTTCCATTTCATAGCGTAATACAGGCCATGCTACACCAAAAGCTCCATCAGGTAAACCCAGAGCAAAATAACTTGCAAACACTGCCAACAACAAAATAGTTTTACGCATTCAAAAGCCTTTCTGCTTCAGCCATATTTTTTATAATTGTTACATCAAATGGGCAACGTTTCTCACAGTGTCCACATTGGGTACAATCTCGCCCCTTATTCTCTAGGCTTTGATAATGTGATTTAATTGATGGTGGTATATCAGAAGGTGTGAGTTTTGCAATATCTAAATATTTGCATACAGTGGCAATATCTATGTTTTCGGGACAAGGTTGGCAGTGATTGCAATATACGCAACTTCCTTTAAAATCGTTACGAATTGTAAGTATCGCCTGTGCATAATCTTTTTCTGCTGGGGTTGCTTTCAGATAATTTAATACATCATTCATTTCAGTAGCTGTTTTACAACCAGGTAAAACACTACTTACTGCGGGACGTGACAAAACATAATGAAGACATTGCGCTGTTGTTAGTGGTTTTGCAAAAGGTGTATGTTCTGGTGACATGAGTTTCCCAGAACCAAAAGGTTTCATTGCTGTAATTCCGATTTGTTTTTGTTCGCATAGAGTATACAATGCTGCACGCTCTGGATCTAGCCCCCTAAACAAGTCTTTGCCAAATCCTTTATCTGTATGGTCAAATACATATTCCGTTGATGGAAGCATATCAAATGCAGGGTTTATGCTGAACATTAACATTTCTGGAATGCCTGTTTCAATTACTTTCATTGCCGTTTTGGGATTGTGGGAACTAAAGCCAATGTGTCCTATATCTCCTTGTTTTTTTAACTTCTGCACATATGTTATAAATTCTGTTTCAAAGACATTTTTATAGTCTTCTTCTGAATCAATAAAAAATAACATTCCAAGTTCTATATGCCCCCCAAAAATCCTTAATAAATCTTCAAAGTATCTTTGCACCGTGGGCAAATCACGACTAATATCATACTGTTTGTTAATATCTGTAGAACCAATATGTCCTTGGATGATTACATCTTTACGCCTGTTTCCAAGGGCTTTTGCCACAGCCTCACGTACTTCTTTTCCTGGCATAAATACATCAAATATATTTACACCACCTTCTAATGCTACATCAATTGTTTCTTTAATTTGTTCATAGGGTTTACCACCATCAAGGTGTTCACATCCATGCCCTAACATACTTGTTTTTAATCCTGTTTTTCCAAGGGTTCTATATTCCATAGTTAATTTTCCTCTCTATATAAAGAAAAGTGAATTTCTATCATTTCAGCTACTATATCAGGTGTTGGAGAAATTATCAAAGGGCATTTTACCATCATAAATCTGCCTTCTATGGCATACCGCATAAAGTTTTTACACTTTCAATATATTTATTCAATGCGGGTATACATGGTGGTGAAATGTTATCTGGTAGATTATTGAGAGGAAAAAATTTAACATCAACACTTTCAATAAAATCTGCTTTTGCTTCTCCACTATAATCTGTGCAGATATAAACAATATCAATATTTGATATTTCATCACCATGTGGGTAAATATAGTACAGATCTTTACCAGAAAAAACGTCAAACAGTTTAAGAGAATTGGCAACAATGCCTGTTTCCTCAAGCAATTCACGTTTAGCAGCTTCTTCAACAATTTCATTTATGTCAACAGAGCCACCTGGATAACCCCAACAATTATTATCTTTTCGTAACTGTAAAAGGATTTCTCCATTCCCGTTTACAACAATAACACTTGCACCACAAACTAATATGGGGAGGTTGCCAACCAATTTTCGCAAATTTTTTAGATATTCTTTCACAACATCACCTCAAATATAATTATTAAAAATACAAACACGCTACTATCAAGTGTTATGATATGAACTGTGAATGGTGGAAATAACGCTACCAATGCTTATACTGCAACATTGGGATAAATCCAAGCAATTGATGTTTTAGAACGCTTTTGAGCGTTAGCGATAGCATCATCCACATTACTAAAATCAACATCTTGCTCAACAGACATTTCATCATCGCACAAAAACAAGTATATTGTATCGCTCTTATCATATTTGCAAATTGCCAAATAGCATACTTCTATCCCGCTATCATTTGAACCTAGAATTTCTATATAACCATAATGACCTCGTTCACTTATCATAAGTACTTTTGCATTGTCTAATTCACTAATCATACATTCAGCCTCTCACATTATATAAATTTTACGCACGTGCCACGCTCGTTGTGGTACATCGCCCTTTGTTTATTATCGCAACAAAGATTCACTCAGCACGTCTATGTGTTATTCGTCGCATGTAGCCGCCATCTGTGCAGATGATAAATTTATATATTTGTTAGAAAGATAAGTGAGTATTTCGGGTATATCATTACAGGCAACATCCCACACAATCTCACTATCCATTGATTTATACCTGTGAGCAGCAATTTCACGCATACCTTTTAAGCCCTTCCAATCAATATTGCTATCCGATAAATTCATAAGTTTTTCCAACAATTTAGTAAGTTCACCTAAATCCAAGATGGAAAAGACAATGGCTTTCCTTATTAAATTGTCCATGTCCATGCCCTCAACCGTCTTTACACGAGAAACCGCATCTGCAATATCAATGCAATGCTCAATCATATGTTTAAGCACTTGTTGTAATGTTCTTTTCATAAAAAACAAATTCCTCCCGTTCCACATTTTCTTGAAACGAGGCTTCCATATGCTTCAAGCCTTGTTTGTAAACTAAATCTAATGACATGGGAATTGCGGTAGCTAAATCTTCTCTTAAACTAAAAAAGCCCAAGCCAACTCTAGCTGTTTCAAACTCTACAAGAATGTCAACATCTGACCCAGGACTATACGTTCCACGAGCATAACTACCAAAAAATGAAGCCTTTGCCACGGAGTGTTGTTCCAGTATGGGTTTTATTGTTTTTACGATTTCATCTCGAGTCATAATGTTTCATCCTTTCACCCAGTCGATAAAATGATTTTACCATAACATTAACTTATTGTAATGATGTTATTTGCACCGCGTTATTTCAACCCCTCACAGCACACGTCACATAAATCTATTGTAACATATATTTCGGTTTTATTCATGTTTCAAGTTATATTTGAAGCACCCTCAAATTTATGATACAATCTCAAAAATTTGGAGGTGCGAAAATGGCATTTTTTTATGAACAAGAATCTCACACATTTAATGAGTATTTATTAGTACCAGGATATTCTTCTGCGGAATGTTTCTCTGCTAATGTATCTTTAAAAGTACCTTTGGTAAAGTATAAGCGCGGGGAAACGCCTGCAATTTCACTTAATGTTCCGCTTGTTTCGGCAATAATGCAATCCGTTTCTGATGATAAAATGGCGATTGCATTAGCTAAGGAGGGCGGAATTTCTTTTATTTTTGTGTCGCAAAGTATAGAAAGTCAAGCGGCTATGGTAAGACGTGTAAAAAACTACAGAGCGGGGTTTGTAACCAGTGATTCAAATGTCCGCCCCAATCAATGCTTACAAGATGTTTTAGAATTAAAAGCAAAAACGGGGCATTCCACAGTGGCTGTAACAGAGGACGGCACATCACGTGGTAAATTTTTAGGGCTTATAACAGGAAAAGATTATAGAATTACCAGAATGAGCTTAGATAGTCCTGTCTCTGAATTTATGGTACCTTTTGAAAAACTGGTTTGTGCAGAAGAAGGCGCGACACTTCCACAATGTAATGATTTAATTTGGGAACATAAATTAAATGCATTGCCCGTAGTAAGCAAAGATGGCACACTTGTAGCGTTTGTATTCCGAAAAGACTATGATTCAGACAAGGAAGACCAACTATCCATAAAAGATAATGCGAAACGTTATATGGTTGGTGCAGGCGTAAATACACATGATTATGAAACGCGTATCCCCGCATTGGTGGAAGCTGGCGCGGATGTGTTATGTATAGATTCTTCAGAGGGTTTTAGCGAATGGCAGAAACGAACTTTAGAATTTGTACGTAATAACTATGGCGACACTGTAAAAATTGGTGCTGGTAATGTAGTCTGTAAAGAGGGTTTTAGATTCCTTGCGGAGGCGGGCGCGGATTTTGTAAAAGTGGGTATAGGTGGTGGTGCAATATGTATCACCCGTGAAGCTAAGGGAATTGGGCGCGGTCAAGCCACATCTGTGATTGAAGTAGCTACAGCCCGTGATGAATATTTTAAAGAAACGGGCATTTATATCCCCATTTGTTCTGATGGTGGTATTGTACACGATTATCATATTACTATTGCATTAGCTATGGGTTCAGACTTCTGTATGCAAGGGCGTTATTTTGCACGCTTTGATGAAAGCCCTACCAACCGTGTGAGAATCGGTGGTAATTATATGAAAGAATATTGGGGCGAAGGTACTGAACGCGCAAGAAATTGGCAACGTTATGAAAGTGGCGGAAGTTTACCTTTTGAAGAGGGTGTTGATGCATATGTACCTTATGCGGGAAGCCTCCGCGACAACTTAAATATAACTTTGAGTAAAATAAAGGCAACTATGTGTAATTGTGGTGCGCTTACTATACCAGAATTCCAAGCAAAGGCACGACTTACCCGTGTATCTCCATCCAGCATAATTGAGGGTGGCGCACATGATGTACAATTAAAAGATGGAGCACAAAGAGCATAAAATGGAGAATCATGTTTACTATATGCAAAAAGCCCTGACAGAAGCACGTCAGGGTTTTTCCATAGGAGAAGTCCCTATCGGTTGTGTGATTGTTTATAACAACGAAATAATAGGACGAGGATATAATGAACGCACAACACGTAAAAATGTTTTATTCCACGCCGAAATCACCGCAATTAATCAGGCTTGTGAATTTATAGGTGATTGGCGTTTGGAAAATTGCCATATCTATATCACACTAGAACCTTGTGCCATGTGTGCAGGTGCTATTTTACAGGCGCGTATACCAGTTGTGATTTTTGGCGCACACAGCTCAAAGGCTGGTTGTGCTGGTTCTATTTTGAACATTTTAAATGAACCGCGATTTAATCATCAAACTGAAATTGTTTCTGGGGTTTGTGAAGAGGAGTGCGCCAATTTAATTTCTGAATTCTTTTTAAGATTTAGAACCTAAATTCAAAAACATTTTTCAAGCAGCATTATTTAGGAAGCGTTACAGTAAAAACGCTTCCTAATCCTGGATTACTGCCAACTTTAACTTTACCACTACACAGTTTAATAATACGTTTGACCATAGCTAAACCTAAACCATTACCTTCTTGGTTATGTGATTTATCACCCTGATAAAACTTGTCAAAAATATGGCGACGTACTTCGTCATTCATTCCAATACCATCATCTTGAATTGTGATTGAAACAGCTGACTCAATATCAATTAAACTAACCCCAATATTGCCCCCATTATGTGAGAATTTTATAGAATTATCCAAAAGATTCAACCAGATCTGCTGTATTAAATCGGCATTACCTATATATACAACTTCTTCTAATTGAATATCAATGTTAATTCCTTTTTTTGCCCATTTTGGTTCTGTTAGTACAATTGCGCGACGAATTTGTTCATCTAAGCGGAATGGTGTTTTTGTATCTTCGCTGATAATCTCAAGTGTTTCATATTTTGAAAGATTTAATATGTTTGTAGAAAGATTTGTAAGGCGTTCAGACTCTGAAATTATTATTTCAAGATATTCTTCGCGCTCTGCGGATGTTATATTTTTATCTTTTAAGAGCTTTGCAAATCCACGAATAGATACTATTGGCGTTCGAAATTCATGAGAAACATTTCCAATAAAATCACTACGTAATGTTTCTATTGAAGAAAGCTCTTGTGTCATTTTGTTAAAACTTTCTGCAAGTTCTTCCAACTCGTTAATGCCTTTGCTCTCCACAATAACAGAAAAATCCCCCTGTGAAACTTTCCTTGTGGCATGTATAACCTTACGAATAGGATTGATTACTACTTTGCTTAAAGCTGTGGCAATTGCTATGCCAATCAATGTGCTTGTGGCTATCATATAGCCTAAAAATCGTATACCAGGATGTCTGATTATATCTGGCTCAACTAAAGGATGTATTTCCCTAAAAAAGTGGATTAACCCTAATCTATCCCCAATAGTAAATAAAACTAATGCCAGTGACATTGCTACTAACATTGTCACAAATACATATAATACCAGAGATATTGTTAAACCTAAACGCCTTTTTTTATAATTCTCATGCATTTTTTACACCTTTATAACCCAGTCCACGAACAGTAATTATTTCAAATTCATTCCAATCTTGAAAACGTTCACGCAATCGACTGATGTGTACATTTAATGTATGGTCACTTGGTTCTGTGTCAATGCCCCATATTTCTTCCATTAACTGCAAACGTGTAAATATTGTACTTGGGTATGACATTAACTTAAACAAAATTTGAAATTCTTTTTGTGGTAGGGCGATATTTTGCCCATGCCCAGCTACTGTAAATGATGAATAATCCAGCACCACATTACCAATGATTATTTGGCGTTCGCTTGCTATTTGAGAACGGCGTAAAAGTGCCTTTATTCTCAAAATTAATTCTTGTTCATCAATGGGTTTTGTCATATAGTCATCTATTCCTGCTAAAAACCCCTTATGTTTATCACGTGCCTCTTGACGTGCCGTTACCATGATTATGGGTAGGTTCTCCCACCCAAATCGCAACTCTTTAGCCAAAGTATAACCATCCATTTCAGGCATCATTATATCCAAAACTACTAAATCTATATGGTTGGTTTCCATTATTGTTAGAGCTTCAAGCCCATTTACCGCCTGAACAGGCTCAAAACCGTTTTGGCGAAGCACTGCACACATTAGCTTGCTTGTGTTTTTATCATCTTCTACAATCAAAATTCTAAGCATTTGGTATATTACTCCTTTACACTAGCCTCTAGGACAAGTATAATCCCAAGTAGCAGTGTGAATCAACATATTCTTTAGACCTTGAGGGTTTCACCCCATGGTTTTAATAAAAAAGGAGATTAAATAATGCAAACTTTTAAACTAGAAAACAAAAATGGTATTGAAATGACTGTTACAAACTTGGGATGTGCTATCATCTCTTTAAATGTGCCAACAAAAGAAATGGGTAAAAAAGATGTGGTTTTAGGCTTTGACAAAGCAGATGACTACAAAGGAGAACATCCTTTTTTTGGGGTAGTAGCAGGAAGATTTGCAAACCGCATAAACAAAGGGAAATTTGAATTAGGCGGAAAAACTTATCAATTGGAAACCAATGATGGCGCGAATCATTTGCATGGTGGTTCTAATGGGTTTGATAAAAAAGTGTGGAATGTATTAGAATCTTCTTCTTCTAAAATTGTATTTGAGTATGATAGCCCTGATGGTGAAGAAAATTACCCAGGAAATTTAAAAGCAAAAGTAACTTATACCCTCACTGATGATAATGTGTTGCGTATGGATTATTACAATACCACAGAAACAGAAACAATATGTAACTTGACCAACCACAGTTATTTTAATTTGGAAGGTCACGATGGAAAACCAATCATAGGGCATGAATTACAAGTGCTTGCTAAACAAACCACTGCTGTTGATGTGGAGCTGATTCCAACAGGTGAATTAAAAGAGTTATCAGATACTCCATTATGCTTATACGAATTAAAACCAATTGGTAAAAACATTGATGAAGTGGGTAAATTGTCTGGTACAGGTGGGTATGACCATAACTATGTTTTGGAGAAAAAAGAAGGTTTAGCGGCTGTTTTGTATTCCCCAGTTACAAATATTCGTTTGACTGTTTCTACAAACAGCCCTGGATTGCAGATTTATACCGCTAATAACTTAGACGGCTCGTTGGTGGGCAAGGGCGGCGTTAAGTATCCCCAACATGGTGGTGTATGTTTGGAAACACAAATTTTTCCTGATTCGCCTAACCATGTTAATTTCCCATCTGCTGTTGTTTCCAAAGACAAACCACAAAATTTTTACACTGAATTTAAATTTGAGTGGTAATGGAAATAGTAGAAAATAGAGTCGAAATTTTAAGAAAATATATTGATGAAGTTTTATTGCATATGGACGATACAGAAAATCGGCGTTGTGCATATCTTCATTAATAAGTCGAATGAACCCGTCACTACAGTGCGGGTTCATTTGCCAGTTGTGGGTCAAAATATGAAGCAGTTTTAAAGTATTAAGAGGTCTTCATGGTTTTAAGCAATGATTCTAATGATTGTCCGCTGGGACGATTATATCTCTTTAAGGAAAACAAACAATCCTTGTCACCTTGGCGAATTTTATTTACCCCTTCAAGGCAAGATAGACTTGCCACAAACCCTAACTCTTCCAGCACTTCGCGAGAACCATCACTTATAATTCCTAAAGGATAAATAAATGTATTTGGTACATATCCTAGATGGGTTTCACAGGACTGTTGGAGTTTTGTTAAATCTGCAAGCAAACGTGCATGATAGGCTTGTGCATCCTCACCATGATTTTTGCCGCTTCCACGTTTGCCATGTACATTATATCCATGGCTTTGGACTTCCACAATACCAGACTTGTGCAATTCTGCAACTTGTGTCCATGTTAAATTAGGATATTTTCCAGTGGGATTACCCTCTGAATCTTTGGTGCATCTATCAACCGCTTCACCAATAATTGCTATTACTGCTTTCATCTTATATTGTTGCAGAAGTGGTAATAAATATCGGTAATCACTAGAATTTCCATCATCAAAACTCAGTAGAATTGGATTTTTGGGTAATTTTTTCCCCTTCTCTACAAAATCGATTAAATCTTGCATAACTATGGTATTATAGCCGTTCTTTTTTAAATATTTCAAATCTTCTTCTAATTCAGTGGGGCTAACTCCATACTTGCCAATGTACTTGGAGTTTTCAGTTACCAAATGATACATAATAATTGGCACATCTACCTCTTTTGCTTTAAAAAAGAATACTTCTGTGTCGTTTTGCTCCTCTGCGAAAGCAGCATAACTAATTGGATTAAAATAGGCAAAAATAATTGTCATTAAAAAAAAGTAAAAAAATTTCCGCATTATGTGTGACTCCTTTAATTAGTGATTTACTATTTTCAATTGCATTAGTTATAGTTTGCACATAATACAGATTTTTATTAGGGCGTGTGTCACTATTTATTATACAACAAAAAACGAGAGTTGGCAGATTTTTTTGCCACTCTCGTTTTTTATTTGCTAGGAAATTGCTCTCGCAATTTCCACCGATCAATGGGGGCGCTGCCCCTAAACCCCGCCACTACAGCGCGAATGAATCACGCCTCCATCTTCCTCCAGAAAGCGACGAAGTCGCTTTTTTATGAAAAATTTACAATAATCTCTAGCTTGAAAACGGATTTTCGCCACAATACATACGTCCTGCTGGGTGATTGTAAGCAACATCACAAACACCTAGAAGTTTCATAGCGGCAAATAGAGTTTTACCAACATGCCCATACCCCATAGCAGCATGATGAGGATATCTTTTTGCAATAAGCACATGGCGATAGAAACGTGCCATTTCATTAATAGCGATTACGCCAATACCACCAAATGATTTTGGATCCATATCAATAGTTTCACCCTGTGCAACATAAGAACGCAGAGTACAATCTGCTGTGGATTGCAAACGGAATAAAGTAATGTTACCACTTTTTAGACGACCTTCCAGCGTGCCACGGGTTATATCAGGGTCAGAATCAGGCTCAAGCAGACGCTTCATTATTAATTGATATTTCATTTCTGCGTCTTCCATATGGCAAATTGGGGTATTTCCGCAATGGAAGCCCATAAATAAATCATTAGGAGTATAACTTCCTAGATTTGCTTTGCTTTCTTGATACATGTCAAATGGAACAGTGTTATTGATATCTAATAATGTTGGTGGTAAATCTGTAGCACAGGTAAGAATATACTCTGACAATGCGCCATAGATATCTGTTTCACATGCAACAGGGATTCCTTTGCCTGTTAGACGGCTATTTACATAACAAGGCACCATGCCAAATTGTGTTTGGAATGCAGGCCAGCATTTGTTAGCAAATGCCACATATTCAGATGCTCCAGCGTTCTTCTCTGCCCAATCAAGCAATGTCAATTCCAATTGTGCTAATTTAGGTAAAATTCCAGATTGTTTGTTGCCTGCGCCCAACTCAGCCGCCATGTCTGCAACAACTGCTTCGATACGAGAATCGCCCGCATGGTCATTAAAACTTGCAAATAGGTCAAGTTCTGAATTCTCTTGAACCTCTACACCCAAGTCAAACAATGGCTTAATTGGCGCGTTACATGCCAAGAAATCAAATGGACGCGGACCAAATCCAAATATTTTAAGTTTTTTTATGCCAACAATTATTTTTGCAATTGGGAAGAATTCACTAATCATTTTTGCTACTTCTTCAGGAGTACCCACGGGATATTCGGGTATGTATGCCCGAACATTACGTAATCCCAAATTATAAGAAGCATTTAGCATTCCACAATACGCATCACCACGACTGTTAAACAACTCTGTGCCTGTTTCTTCTGCGGCGGCTACAAACATTACTGGACCACAGAATTTTTGTGCCAATAAAGTTTCTGGTCCTTCTGGTCCAAAGTTGCCCAAGTATATTACTAAAGCATTACAACCTGCCTCTTTTAACTCATTAAGAGCTTGCATCGCATGATTTTCATTTTCTACAGTGGTTTTAATTTCCACAATGCTTGTTCCTTGCTTACTGGCGGCGGCTACTACGGCTTCACGCCTACTGGCAGATAATGTTATTGGGAAACAGTCCCGACTAACTGCCACTATGCCCATTTTTACGGTTGGTACATTTTTCATAAAAATTGCTCCTTAATAATTAATAAAGTATTTCCACAACACCATTCTATTATTAGGGGTTGCAACCGTCAAGGTGTGTTGATAAAATAATGTAAATTAAATTGAAAGAAGGTCTTCGTAATGACAACTATAACTGTTTCCTTAGACACAGTAGACAAAGTAAAAGGCTTTGTAAATGCTGTATCGCCCCTAGATGGAGATTTTGACCTAGTTTCTGGACGTTATATGGTGGATGCAAAATCTATCATGGGCATATTTAGTCTGGACTTGAGCAAACCCTTAACATTAAACATTCACAAAGAAGAAGTAGCAGAAAGAGTAGTGCCACTGCTTAAACCCTATATTGTGGGTTAATGGATATTTAATGGAGAAAGACGGCAGATTTTAACTTTCTGCTGTCTTTTTTGCTAATAAGTTTGGCAAAACTTCAACAAAATTGTGCAAAGCACGATTTCACGGAAAGGTCCAAGTTAATACATATAACTAATAACTTGCAATTGCCCCATCTGTGCGGGATTCTGTCCCGCCAATTAACACGCCATTATCAGGGTTGCGCCAGATGATTTGACCACGTCCAAAACCATCGGAAGTTTCGGCGACAGTAATTTCATGCCCAAGATTGGTTAATTCGTTCACAATTTCTTGAGGAAAATTCTTCTCTACTTCAAAGTTTTTACCTTTCTTCCATTGCCAACGTGGTGCATCTAAAGCCGCTTGTGGGTTTAAATTAAAATCAATCGAATTCATAATCACTTGAACATGCCCTTGCGGTTGCATATAACCACCCATTACTCCAAATGGTCCGACAGGCACACCATCCTTTGTTAAAAACCCTGGAATAATAGTATGATAAGTTTTTTTTCCGCCAACCAGAGCATTCGGATGGCTAGGGTCTAGGCTAAAATCTGCCCCTCGGTTTTGTAGTGCAATTCCTGTATTTGGAATTACCACACCTGAACCAAAGCCCATATAATTACTCTGGATGAAGCTAACCATATTTCCATCCGCATCGGCGGTTGCTAGATAGACAGTGCCACTTTTTTGAGGCATTTGTGTCACTGGTTCAATGGCGGTGTCGATGATTTCATTACGAAGATTTTGTGCAAACCCTTCACTAAGCAAATCCTCAACAGATACTTGCATAAATGTTGGGTCTGTTACTGCCATTTTTCCAGATGAAAAAGCAAGTTTCATTGACTCAAATTGCCGATGATATGTGTCTATACTATCCCTTTCACTAAAATTATAACCACTTAAAATATTAAGGGCAATTAGAGCAACTATACCTTGTCCATTAGGGGGAATTTCCCATACATCAAAACCACGATAATTTACAGAAATAGGCTTAACCCACTGAGGCGTGAAACTTGCTAAATCCGCTTTTGTTAAAAATCCGCCGTTTTGTGCACAGAATTTAGATATTTCGTTTGCAAGCCTGCCACGGTAAAAAGATTCTGCTTTTGTTTTGCCAATTTCCAAAAGGGTTGCTGCATGATTTGGTGAAGACCATATTTCCCCAACTTTTGGTGCGCGATTGTTTGGCGCGAAAGTATCAAACCAAGGACCAGATTGCCATGCATGGGCATTCTTTTTATAGTGAAGGTACGCTCTCTCCCAAAATTTACCTAGAGTTGGCGAGATAGGATAACCGTTTTTTGCATAATCAATAGCAGGAGCAAGACAGTCTACAAGAGATAGTTTACCAAATTTGTTTGATAATTCTGCCCAAGCCCCTGGAATACCAGGGACTGTCACGGGCAAAAGCCCATGTTTAGGCATTTCGTCATGGCGTAGAGATTTTACTTTATCTATGGAAATGGCTTTAGGGGCGGCTCCTGATGAGTTAAGCCCATGTAACTCGCCCTTTGCCCAAATCAATGCAAAAGCATCCCCACCTATTCCGTTTGATGTAGGTTCAACCACTGTTAGGCAGGCTGCTGTTGCAATTGCCGCATCAATGGCGTTTCCGCCTTTTTTTAAAATATCCAACCCAGCCTGTGCCGCCAGTGGTTGTGATGTTGCAACCATCCCATTGCGGGCATAGATTACATTTCTTGCAGATGGATAGGGGTTTACTTGGGGGTCAAAATTCATACTATTTGTACCCATTAATCAATAATCCACTGTTTGTATCAACGGTAACAGCAATGCCTGTTTTCACAAAATCTACTGGTCTTACATCAAGGCGTAACATTGGAATATCCAGTGTTTTTGCAACTGTTTCGGCATGACTGTAATCTTGTTTTTCCCAAGAACCAATAACCAGTGCACCAGCTTTTTTGATATATTCTAATATAGAATCATCAGTATTGGTACACACGATAATATCACCACGCTCGAAAAATACGCGATCTTCTACAGTATCAGGGGTGAATACACGGGTAATTCCACGCACTTCACCAAGATTATTACCCACGCCTTTTGCCAAAACATTACCTACAGTACGAACTTTAATTGTATTGGTTGTTCCCGCTGCACCTACTGGCACACCTGCAATTGTAACAATAATATCGCCATTTTTGGCAAGCCCAGACTCTAATGCTTTATTTTCGGCAATATCGAAAATTTCACTGTCACCTTCAAATGGTTTATCAGAAAGGAGAGGAGTACAACCCCATACTAAATTCAATTGACGATATGCAACTTCATCTGCCGTAATTGCCAAAACAGGACATGCAGGGCGGGAACGGCTTACCATACGTGCCGCAAACCCAGAATCAGTAATGGAAACTATACAAGTTGCGCCCAAGTCTGCTGCTGTGGCAACTGCCGCATTACTAATTGCATTTGTTATATTTTTATTAAGATTGCGATATCTTTCATTAACTTCTGATTCATAATCTATAGTGCTTTCAACTTGTTCGGCAATCCGCACCATCATAGAAATAGCTTCTAAAGGCCATTGCCCATAAGCAGTTTCACCAGAAAGCATTACAACATCCGTGCCGTCATAAACAGCATTTGCAACGTCATTTGCTTCTGCACGGGTTGGGCGTGGATTACTCACCATAGATTCGAGCATGTGAGTGGCAGTAATAACGGGCTTGCCCATAAGATTGCAACTGCGAATTAGCATTTTTTGTACAATAGGTACTTCTTCTGGTGGAATTTCAACGCCCAAATCTCCACGGGCAACCATGATTCCATCGGCAACCTGGAGAATGCTGTCAATATTGTCTACCCCATCACGAGATTCAATTTTGGCGATTATTTTCATGTGTCGTCCGCCGTTTTCATCCAGCACTTTGCGAATGTTAGTAACATCATTTGCAGTACGCACAAATGAAGCCGCCACATAGTCAAAACCATGCTCTATACCAAATTTAATATCTGCTATATCTTTTTCTGTTAAGGAAGGTAAATCTACATACACATCTGGAATATTAACACCTTTACGATTGCCCAAAAATCCAGAATTTATCAAAACACATTTAATTTCTTTATCGTTTTTGGATATTACTTTCATTTCAATCAATCCATCATCAATGAGGACGCGACTACCTATTTGCAAGTCACGTGCTAAGTTTTCATAAGTGACAGATACTCGTGTTACATCACCAAGTATATCTTCTGTGGTGATTGTAAATTCTGCGCCTTGCTCTAAGTATACTTTGTCGTTTTCAAATGCTCCTATGCGAATTTCAGGGCCTTTTGTATCTAACACAAGCGCGACGGGTTTATTAAGTTCTTCTCTTGCGGCTTTTAATTTATTTATTGTGTCAAGGCAAGATTCATGTGTTGCATAGGAAAAGTTAATACGTGCGGCATCCATGCCCCTTTTAATCATTTGTTTCATGGTATCAATTTCATTACATGCTGGTCCTATTGTTGCTAAAATTTTTGTTCTACGCATGATAAATTAATCTCCTTTTTGTTTTTTATTTTATTCTTGGGTTTTTTATATTAAGACCTTGGAGGGGTTTCACCCCCCAATTCCCCCCATAAGGGGACGCGTCCCCTTAACCCCTGTCCTGAAAAACGCATTTGCGTTTTTCCTTAAGGATTGCGAAAAAGTGAAGTATCACTTTTCCGCGGGCAATCGCCATACTGCTTACGGCGGGGGTAGATTATGGGTTAGGTTTTAGACAAACATTTTTTGTAGATATGCCGCCTTCAGTTGTTTAAGTTGCTCTACTTTTTGGCTTTGGGCGGTGATTTGGTTATCTAGGTTGCGGAAGAAGTTGCCAATTGCGATTTGCTCAGGGAGGGTTGGAATTAAAAGCGACATTACTGCCATTTGCTTACCTGATACCTCAATAAAAGTGGAACCTGCTCCAACTGTTTCACCATATCGCTTTAATTCATGAGTTTTTGAAAATATGAAATATGAATCCAAATCGTTTTTGTTAGGCACGATTGATTGAAAGCCTTGATTAGTTGCTCCCGCTTTTTCGAGTATTGCTGTATTTCCGATACCCGCGCGAGATGTAAAAAGAACTGTGCCAACTGGCAACATTACAGCAGAGCTTTTACGCAAACCAAGAGTTGTGATTTTCCTCCGACTACCATCAACATAAATCTGTTTACCTATTTCGGCAGGAGTATACCAATCAATTTCATCGCCCCAATATTCGAGGTTTTTTGTATCAGGTGTACCGCCGCCCACAATCTCTGCAATATCTCCCAGCTTCCGCTCTTCCCATGGTTCTGTAAACCCTTTAAGTCGTATTTTTGGCACGGTTTCCCCAGCTTGTGGGAACATTTGTTGCAAATATCCTTTTTTTAAATTTTTTAGCCCATCCAACTTTTGTTGATGAAGGGTGATATTGCTGTCTAGGGTGCGAAAGAACTTGCCTATGGCGATTTGTTCTTCTTTTTGTGGGAGGGTAAGCATTATTTTTTTAACAACTTCGCCATTTAATTTGGGTTGAGCAGTTCCAGTATTGAGGTTGCTATAATTTTGCCTTTCAAGAAGTTGGAGAAGAAAACAGTTATCGCCATTCTTCATTTTCATTATGTGCGCGTGATTATTAAGCCAAAATTTACCCTGTGTTAAATAAGCGATGGGGCTGTTGCGGTTAATAATGTTTGCGCCATCTTCCGCAAGCAACACGTATTCGCCGTCAAAAATATAATCATTAACATAGTCAATAATTCCTGTTGCACCATAGTAAGGATATTCGCCTGATGTACGCAAGGTTGAATCTATTGGTATGCGCTTCTCATTAAAAAAATCCGCCACATCACGGAGTTCGCGTTGTACCCAAGCCCCCGTAAAACCCTTTAACCTAATTTCAGGTACATTACCCTCCATTTTTATCGCCTCCATCTCCCACGGTTTCCCCCCTAAATAGCAAGAATTTTTGTTATTTCATACAGTTCTGGCGAATACTCTTTTTTCATTTCAAGTGCCTCATTTAAATCCATTAGCTGATGTTTTCCATCACGATATACTACAACCTTGTTACTCTCACCTTCCTTTATTGCTTTTACAGCCCTGTAACCCATAACAGAAGCGTGCATTCGGTCTAATGCGGTTGGCATTCCTCCACGTTGCAAATGCCCCAGAACGGTTGCCCGAGATTCTATACCTAAAATACGCTCTATTTCACTAGCAAGGGAATCACTGCCACCAACACCTTCAGACACCACAACTAAATTATGACGTTTGCCACTGGCGCGGTTGTGCAAAATCTGTTCAATCACAGCAGCTGTGTCAACAGGATATTCAGGAATCAGTACCTCTTCTGCACCACCTGTAAGACCACACCATGTAGCAAGATGCCCCGCATCACGCCCCATTACCTCCACAACACTACAACGTTCATGGCTACTGGAAGTATCGCGCAAACGTACTATAGTTTCTGCCACGGTGTTTACCGCTGTGTCAAAACCTATAGTATATTCTGTACAATCCATATCCAAATCAATAGTTGCTGGAATCGCCATAACATTAACACCATATTGCATCAAAGATTTTGCACCTTTAAAAGAGCCATCTCCACCGATTACTATGAGTGCATCCAGCCATAATACTTTTATTACCTCTGCCGCGCGTCTTTGCCCTTCTTCTGTCATCATTTCTGCACAGCGTGCAGTACGCAAAATCGTACCACCACGATATATAATATCGGATACATCACTGGGGTCTAATTCGTCTACGTCACCGCGGAATAATCCGTCATATCCAGTTTTAATGCCATATACACGAATACCATAATGTGTTGCTGTCCGCACAACTGCACGTATTACTGCATTCATGCCAGGTGCATCACCACCACTGGTTAGTACACCTATGCGTAATTGCTTTTCCTTCATTGTATGCTTGACCTCCTTATTATAACGACTATACCACATTTAAAGTAGACTTGACTAATGTTTTTACACTATTTTACTACTTCCAAAATTTCCATAAATTAAATTGCTTGCGTTTTTTTTAATGGTATGATATAGTACTTCTTGTGTGGAGCTTGTGGCGCACATGTACGAGTAGCTCAGCTGGATAGAGCGTCTGACTACGGATCAGAAGGTCGAGGGTTCAAATCCTTTCTCGTACGAACATAGAACATTTTAAGCAATCCCCCATGATTTATATTTTCATGGGGGATTTTTTGTATGATATTCCCATATAGACAAATAGCACAACATCACTTGTTTGAGTGACATTGTGCTATTTGCATAAGAGTATTATTCCTTGGTTTTTCGATGATAGGAGCGTAATCGCCTATATACCTTTCCATGAACTGTATCAAAAGGAAAAGGGCATTCACCTGATGGGGTGTCAAGCATAATTTCAATAGCCTCATCAATGTGTGAAACGGGGTAAATATGAAACATGCCATCTTTTACAGCCGCAATAACTTCATCGTTAAGAACCAAATCGCGGGTATTGCGTGTTGGGATTACTACGCCCTGTTTGCCAGTAAGCCCACGTTTTTTACATAAGTCAAAGAAACCTTCAATTTTATAGGTTGCACCACCAATAGGCTGAATTTCACCATGTTGATTAATACTGCCTGTGATTGCAATGTCTTGACGAATTGGTAAACCCGAAATGGATGATAATACAGCAATCAACTCTGTTGATGAAGCACTATCACCATCTATACCATTGTAATTTTGCTCAAAACAAATTCGGCATGATAAGGATAGAGGAAAATCTTGGGCATATTTTTGCCCTAAATACCCTTTGAGAACCTCAACACCCTTTTCATGAATAGAACCTGACATATCGGCTTCTTTTTCGATATTTACAATTCCTGATTTACCCATATAGGTTGTTGCCGTAATTCGCGAAGGTTTGGCAAAAACATGGTCGCCAGTGTCTAATACGGCAAGCCCGTTAATTTGCCCGACTTTCGCACCATCTGTTGATATCATAATGATATCGTCCTCAATCATTTCTGACAATTTTTCTTCATACATATTTAAGCGGTGTTCTCGTTTAGAAATGGCTTTTTGTATATGTGTTTCTGTTACGGTTTTTGCGCTGTCCATTTCTGCCCATGCAATAGATTCTGCAAGAATTTCTGTTAGGTGATTAAAACGGGTAGTAAGACGGTCTTGACGTTCTGCAAGGCGCGTAGCGTGTTCAACTAATTTATTAATGGCTTTTGAATTTAATGGGATTGAATTCGTTTCATTGCAATAGTGTTTTGCAAAGTTGGCAATTTCTTTAACATTCTTTTCATTCATTTGCATTTCATAATCAAAATCTACGCGGATTTTAAAGAGCTTTTCAAAATAATCATCATAGTAATAGAGAATATCGTAATAATAGCCCCCGCCAATTAAAATAATCTTTACATCAATTGGAATTGCTTCAGGCTTGATTCCACTTACTGCCACTCCTGTGGTATATTCTCGAAGGGGTTCGATTGCCAATTTTCCAGTAATTAGTACGCGTTTTAAAGTTTCCCAAGCATGGTGATTTCCCAATACATCTTGGGCTTGTAATATAAGATAACCACCGTTTGCCTTGTGTAACAAACCTGGTTTTATTTTCATGAAATCTGTGGAAAAATTACCAAACTCGTTGTCATACTCTATTTCACCAACAAGATTTGAATAACTTGGGTTATAATCAAGTATCACAGGTGCGCCTGTTAGTTCACTATTGTCTGTTATTATGTTGATTTTATATTTGGTCAAAGTATCATCAGTGCTTTTTTTGTTAGCCCAAGGCATAAAGGCTTGAAGAGCATCTTCTTCATTATCATCATCAGAAATAAAATCCCCTAGATTTTCAAGGATGTCTTCTTTTACATCCTTGAGGTATTTAAGCACATTGGGTTCATCTCCAAATGTCTGCATCATATCATCCATATGGTGTCCAACAGTAAACAGCCCAAGAGTGTAGTCAAGTTCCTCAACTTCTTTTTTAGTGTTTTTTTCATATGTTTTTATAGCTCTAAGGGCTTCTGTAGCGCATTGAGATATTGATTCAGACTTTTTTGTAATTGTCTCTCTTTGTTCCGAACTTAAAGAGTCGAATTGTTCTTCACTAATCACTTCCCCATCTATAACGGGTAAGAAATATATGCCTGTAGGAGAGTTTTTCACCTCAAAATCATATTTACGTGCTTCTTCTGATACTTCTTTTATAATCTCGTCACGTTTAACTTGCAATATCTTTGTAATTTCATCTTTTTTCTGCACATAATCCTTATCTGCAAATAGCTTTGGCAACTCCATTGATAGGCGGTCTATCAGGTCTTCCATATTTTCATGCAAAACACGCCCTTTTCCAGCTGGAATGCGTAGTAATTTAGGGCATTTGGGGTTAGCAAAATTGTATACATAACATAAATCGGGCGGGACAGGTTCTTTGCCTGCTTTTGTTTTGGCATATTCATTTGTAAATGTAGTGCGTCCTGTGCCAGTTGCCCCACATACATATATGTTATAGCCCTTTGTTTTCATTTGCAGACCAAAAGAAAGGGCTTCGGACGCTCTTTTTTGACCTATTAATTCCTTGTTTTCGTTTTGAATGGGGTTCTGCCCCAAATCCCGCTGTTCCGTTGGGCAAAGCTCAGCTACACTTCCTTCGAGAAGCAACATAGTCGCTTCATTAATTGGGTCGTTACCTTCCAACTCCTGTTGTTCCGCGTTTTCGTATGTTATTTCAGAAAAATATTTTAACTCATGCCAAGCAAGTTCTCTAACTTCCCGCTTCATTTTGCACCATCCTTGAATTCTTTCCACATAATAGCTGCATCCTCATTGGGATGAGAATAATAATTTTTTCTATGACCTTCAATAATAAAGCCAAAATTGTTATATAACGATAAGGCGGCTTTGTTGCTAACACGCACTTCTAATGTAAGCCCTATCATTTCACGCACTTTAGCTTCCTGGAAAAGAGTTTCCATGAGTAAAGAAGCCACGCCCAAGCGACGATATTTAAGACCTACCACGATATTGTTAATATGTCCTTCATTTATAATATGTCGCATTGTGACATGCCCTATAACTAACCCAATAGGAGTGCTTCCACTTCCTTCGGAAAGTGAAGCAGTCTCTTTGAGTGTGGCAACAAGGCAAATGGAATGTTTATTTTTAATTTCATATAAAATAGAATCTACAGACCAAGGGTCAGACAGTGATTCTTTCTCAATAGCATGTATACCTTGTGCATGTTCAGGGGTTGATTTAGAAATTAAAATCACGTGTTTCCCCCTGCTTCATTTTCAATAGGGCTCTGCCCCAAACCCCACCGCCCCGCTGAGGAAACCCCAGCTGCACTTCCTAAGGGAAGCGATGTAGTCGCTTTTTCACTTTCTCTAATGGCTTGTGGGGGGCGTACATATAAAATTTCTACTTTATTATAATTAGAGGGTGTGAATTGCCCTGACTTTACATTCTTCATTGCTAACACTGCCACAGAAGACGCGCGTACCCTGTTTAGATTTTGATATACTTCCACTTGATTATTTTTCATTATCTCATTAATAGCATCCTTGTATAAGTCTGCACCATCACCAACAAAAATAATTGTTCCCCATATAGTTTCAGAGCCTGTCATCTCTGCCCTGATTGCTACATTCAATGCTTCTTCAATGGGTAGGGCTTGATAATCTGTTTTTCGTTCAAATGATTGTGAGTAAACTGCAAAATATACCTGCCCTCGTTTTGCGTCCATCATAGGTACTATATGACATTCAATCGCTGGTTCTGCTACATTGTATGCCAAAGCGTCCAGTGTAGGAACTGGAATTGCGGGAATATTCAACGCTTTTGCCAGTCCAATGGCAGTGGCTGCCCCAATTCGTAATCCTGTAAAAGCACCAGGGCCACAAGTGTAGGCTATATAGTCTATATTTTGAGGTGATAAACCAGACAAAGAAAATAACTGATCAATACAGGGTGTTAGAATTTCGGAATGAGTCCAAGACTTTTCACCCCTTTTTGCATTTATTGAAATTTCGCCAATAGTTATGTAGTCATCAACAATGGCTACAGAGGCTTGTTCTCCAGAAGTATCAAGTGCTAATATTTTCATTTATATGAATCTCCCTATAATCATCATCTTTTTCTTTGTTTGGGCGCAATTCTATCCAGATTGCTTTTTGCGGAATTAATTCGCCTGCTCGTTCAGGCCACTCCACTAAGCATACACCACTTGCATAAAAATAATCCTCATAGCCGATACTTTCCAAATCTTCTAAAGTTTCAAGGCGATATAAGTCAAAGTGATACAGAGGAAGTCTTCCACCCTCATATACATTCATTAGTGTAAATGTTGGGCTGGTTATACTATCTTCACAGCCTAGCCCTTTTGCAAAGCCTTGGGCAAATGTGGTTTTGCCCGCGCCCAAGTCACCACAGAGGCATATTATATCACCTTTGCGGGCTTCTTGGGCAAGCATATGCGCCATGTTCTCTGTATCTTCTGGTGATAAACTTTCATATATCATTGTGATCATCCTTTTAAACAAACATTTTTTGTAGATATGCTGCCTTTAGCTGTTTAAGTTGCTCTACTTTTTGGCGTTGTGTGGTGATTTGGTTGTCTAGATTGTGGAATAAGCTGCCTATTTCGGCTTGCTCAGTTAATGTTGGCATTAGGATTTTAATATCCATCAGCTTTGTTCTAGAAATATTATAACGAGAAATGCCCTGCGCCAGCAGTTGTACTTTTGCTCTAAAAAATGGCGCACGCAATGCGAAAGTCATGTAATATGGGTCTAAATTAACATAAGGTCGAAAACCAAAACAAAAACTATTTAGATAAATATTTTCCATGGTATGCAACCATACAGAGGACATCCCAACCTCTTCAGGTGTTTCAGAAGAGGTTGTAAATAAAATATCACCATATTTCACTTGATTATTTCACTTGATTTTGACTGCTATCAATTTCTACTTCGCCAAGCGCATTAACATCTGCAATCGTATTTTTAAAGACATTCAAATACGTGATAAAACGGGCATCACCCTTGCCAAAATTTTCCTTAGTTTTACCTGTTAATCCTGAATAAGTTTCGCCAATCATTGATAGTTTCCATTCTTCCCACGGCTCTGTAAAGCCCCCAAATCGCACCCTTGGCACAGTTTCCCCAGCCCGTGGAAACATTTGCTGTAGATATCCTTTTTTTAGCTCTTCTAGCCCGTCCAACTTACGTTTATGAAGGATAATATTTTCATCAAGGGCGCGAAAAAATTCGCCAAGTTTTTGTTGTTCTTCCAAACTTGGCACAGCCAAGGAATAGCTTGCATACTCCTGTGCATTTATGCCTGGTTGTCCCGTTCGTTGAGAAGTTATTTTAACAAAATCATTATATCTGTTTGTCATTGTGTTCTGAAATATAAACTCTGCGTCATAATCATT